>OLOQ01002168.1_pt1 | contig 16729 bp, 14 predicted proteins | sample 1673101 | NCBI WGS metagenome assembly OLOQ01 (sample SAMEA3136754, study PRJEB25190) | human gut metagenome | biome: human gut; feature: human-associated habitat; material: faeces | place: Austria | collected 2013 | reverse complement strand
CCATTGTTTTGAGATTGCTTCTGATGCATCCGATAAACTCTGAATATTCCTTAAGTGGTTCACATCTGTCCATTAAGGTGCAATCCACCAGGTTATTTATATTGTACAGGGATAGTTATTATATCGTTTTAATCGGATTTTCGTAACGATTATCATGTGTATTTTCCAAACCATTTAATTATCCAGTGAATTTCCATCTGATTGTTCAATAATCTTTTCCACTTCTTTCAAATCTAATCCGCAGAAATCAGAAATCTGTTCCGGTGTCTTACCGGAATTAAACATCGATAATATAAGTTCAGTTCTGCCTCTGATAGCACCTGCCTCTTCTCCTTTATCATAGCCCGCAAGTTCACCTTTGTTATAGCCCGCAAGTTCACCTTTATTATAGCCCGCAAGTTCACCTTCTTCATACGCTATCTGCTTTATCGCCTTTTCGTGTTCTTCCGCATCAAATTCAAATAAACTCATTGACCTGACCTCATTTCTGTTATTGGTGAGAAAATCCTTAAGAATACCGTTTCCGATACAATAATCAATGGCTGAATCCACTGCCTCTCCCTTATCCATTGTTTTGAGATTGCTTCTGATGCATCCGATAAACTCTGAATATTCCTTAAGGGGTTCACATCTGTCCATTAAGGTGCAATTCACCAGGTTATTGATATTGTACTGGATAACCACAAGTTCAAGATTAGGTATCTCGTCCTTGTGGGCATATAAATCGGACAGACGCATTACCCTGATTGGCGGCTGCTCATTAACACCATTATAAAATACAACAAACTTAGGATTAGGTAAGGTAAGGGCTTTGCCGGTATATATATCAAAATTACCAACATATCTTTTAAAACACTTTGTCACATATTCAAGGTTGCGGTATGGCATGTTCGGGTTGACTGTTGACTGGTGTTCAAAAAGGTTAAGCTTCATATCTATGATACAGGAAATATCATTCTTGCTCGTCATATATATGGCATTTTCAAGGGTAGTTATCTTGATATCGTTTTCATCGGAAAAGTCGGTGTCGTTAACCGCGTTAAAGAGTGAGAGAAGATTAGACTTATCTTTGAATAAAAGCCTGAATACGGTATCCTTGTATTTTCTGTTTACAGTTTCATTATTCATATGTTCTCCTTCCAGGCAGAAAAAGCCATTAATTCTAAATAAAAACTTCCTGCCTTATAAAATTAGATTGGGTATAAAGCATTGATTTCAATTTAGAAATTAGAAATGACTTACGTCATAGAAAAAAGAATATGAATGCTTTAGTTGTATGTTAGCACAAGACTATAGAAAAATAAAGAGGAATATTATTAAAATTTTATAAATATATCTGCTCATCAGTTTCCACGCAATAGCAAGACATAGCACCACCTTTTTCTACAAATGATGCTCCGGTATCAATACACATATAACCGGTTGCTCTGTAGATATGGTTACTTTCGTCATCATTTAGATTCATTACCGGAACATGTCCTACAATCAAAAACTTATCTAAACGGTTAAGGTCATATTCTTCCATACGGTGGATATCATCGGATAATAAAAAATCGTATAAATTTATGTCCGCCGCTGCCTCAATCGATTTTGCAACATTAATTGTTTTATCCTTATTAAATGTTATGCAATTTGCAGAAAGTCCGGAATGAGTAACAACTGTTTCACCATATTTTGTCCGGATTTCCTCATAAATAGGCAGACTTTTGAGGAAAAGATACAGATTTTCTTTCGATTCTTTCGTCATCTTATTAAGACTTTTTATTGTGCCTGCGCCACCAAATAATTTATAAGTAAAATCATCCAGTTTTCCATCAAGATAGTTCAGACAAAACATTTCATGATTTCCCATAAGTATTTTCATTGAACCTGTTTCAATGTACGGTTCTATATATTTAATTAGTTCAATTCCATAATTACCACGGTCAAGAACGTCGCCTGCTATTATCATTTTATCACGGATTCCGTCAAAATCTATTTTTTCAAGTAGGTTTTTAAACTCTGTGATTTGCCCATGTATATCTGAAATAACGTAATGCATAGTGAGTCTCCTTTAATATGGAATTATTATAACATATACGGATTGTGAATTTAAAGCAGATAGCGTATGAAGATGGCTATTATAAAGGTGAAGCTACAGGCAGAGCTGAATTTGTATTTATTTCGAGCACGCAACTTCTCTTTCATAATGAATACTATTGTTCGTAAATAAATCTTCAAATGCCACGGGCTTGTACCCATTAATCTCTACACCGGCATTTAAAGCACATGGAATGTTATTCTTAATAAACTCATACGAAATATTTTTTTGATGGTGGAGGTGTCCATGTATAAGAAAGTTATTTCCTTTGTCTTTATCATGAACCGCATAGACTGAACCTCTCCACTCCATTAACGGGTAGTGGCATAATGTTAAATGCCGCCCTTTATCATCCTGTATTTCTTTCAAACTATCTATACTAACAAAATAATCACTTAAATTACTGCCACATGCCATCCATTTTTTGTCGTGGTTGCCTACAATCAAATGTTTTTTCCCGGCAAGTTGTCTCAAATAGTAGGAACAATGCTTATCAGACTTATATATGAAATCTCCAAGTATGTATACTTCATCATTTTCATGGACTGTGGAATTCCAATTATTAATAAGAGTGTTGTCCATCTCCTCAATGTCATTAAACGGCCTGTATCTGACAATATTCATATGTCCAAAATGTGTATCTGAGATAAAATATATCATCTACTCTTTCTGCTCCTCCGTTTTTTCTTTTTCTTTCAGGATATTTTCTACACTCTTTCTATACAATCTGATGCGGTTAGTGTACTCTTTCTTTAATAACTCTGCTTTTTCATCATATATCTGAGTGGCAAAATCAATCTCATCATATATAACTATTTTCGAAAGTTCAGGTTCTGAATTATATTGAACCCTGAGGACTATAAATGCAAAAAGCATCATCATTCCCCTTGCCAACATACAGGAAATAACTCCATTTCGTATCATAACATTATCCGTGGTGTAGTCAAATATATATCCTCTTGTATTTATAAAAATATCATATAAAACCATTAATATAAACCCTATTCCTGCTGTAAATACGATCTGCGCTCTGATATATTTTTCATTTTTTCTTAATGTTATATAACTTAAAATAGACAGTAAAACAATAGATAACGCCAACAGTATATATATTATTATACTCCATGTATGTCTGGACATTAAACCTATAGTTGATGTTCCTATAAGAATATTGTTATCAGTTACTTCTATGTAATGAAAATCTTTTACTTTCAGATATAATGCTCCGATAAAAGTGAAAACCATCAGTAAGATTTCATCTGCATTTTTATTTTGTCTCGTAAATACACTAATTGTCTGCATAAGCATAAGAAGGATAGCAAAAACTCCTAATCCGAGATATTCAACTGCAAAATACTGAATAGCAGCTACGACAAACAAATAAATTGGGTTTTCCTCATCTGACACATCGCACACAACCATCGCCATTATCCAGCAGATGGTAAGTATTGGAATAAGTATACAATAAATATCGGGGTCATTTACTTCTTTTCCGATAATAATAAGAGAACCAATTAATACAGACATTGCCAGAGCTATATTACGTCCGAATATGCCAAAGTCTTTCTTGAATCCAAGTATCCTTTCACAATATAAGCTGTATCCGATTTTTTCAAAAGGGATTAATATAATGCCCGCAATTAAACTCAGTTTAATAACCTCTCCTCTCATAAAAAACATTGAGGTCTTACAATATTTGATGAGAGTTAACTCACACATTAAAAAGAACGCACAGACAACTCCTGTTATCATATATCTTATAAATTTAGATTCCTTCATCTCCATCATCCTTTCTGCCTTTCTCAAGCTGCCTTTTAAGGTGTAACTTATATAATTCTGAATTCAAATCATATATATCATCACACTTTAAAAGCCTTTCTATTTCATTATCATCTACGTCTAATTCTAATCGACGAGCTCTGCTTCGTATAACACCCCTACGGATTTTTACCGCATTTAAGACTACTATTTTTTTATTTTTTTTGAACATATTGATAAACTCTTCTGCAGATTCATAACTGTTAAAGCAACATATCAGATGGCCCTTGTAATTCTTTATTATCCGGTAAAGCACCATTTTAAATTCAAAACCTGACTTATAAATTTCATCCATGTCATCAACCATTAGCAATTCTTTTATCCTTGGAGGAAACGCTAACTTAGCATGCTTTACCTGCTCACATACAACACTAAAAAGTTCATCTGGGTGGAGTAATGTTCCACTTTTATAATCTGCCAGAATACTATGTAATAGTGTTGTCTTTCCGGACCCTGACGGTCCGATTATAATCATTACTTTAAGCCTGTTGCATCGATGGCTACACCATTTTTTTATCCTGTATATTCTAAAATTATTACCCATCGAAACCCTCCATAATATGGCTAAAAACCTCTGGCAAATAAAGCTATATCCGCTCCGAGCAAAGTTAATGAGACCTCTTTAATATCCGATTTTAAGCAATTGGTATACCACTTTATCATTGCCAAATCACCATCAATTGTACAGTTAATGTTATATTCCTCAATCAATGATGAAAGATAGTAATGACGTTTCTGTATTGCGCTTATAGTGTCATACATCATGTCTCTGAACTCAGTCTTAAATTCAAATGCCAGGCAGTGTACCAGACTATATCTGTCATTTTCATCAGAGAGGCTGTTGTACTGAAAATCAAGCATATATCTCTTGGCATAACATGGGTCAACTGTAAATCCACATTTGAATTCCTCTAAGCACTCTTTGTTCGTAGGCTCAATCTGCATATGAAGTGAACTACTTGTGCCAATCTGAAGTGCTTCAAACTTTCTCAAAAACATTTCATATGGCTGGGTTTCCAATATTTTTTCTGTATTTTTCTCAATGATAATCATAGTTTCCTCCTATCTTATAATTATATTGTTTCGTTATTCTTCTTTTAGTTCAGGATATATATCTTCAACTATTTCTGAAATATTTGCCACCGGAACCACTTCACAGTTATATTTATTAATTTTATCCTTGTCCAATCTCTCATAATTCTGTTCTGGTATATACACTTTGCTGCACCCTGAATCACAAGCAGCCTGAATCTTTTGAAATATGCTTCCTACAGCAAATATTCCGCCGCTTAAACTTAATTCACCTGTATATGAAATATCATAGGGTTTTTCTTTTATAATGGGCTTATTTAATGCAGCAGACAGAATACTCATAAATAATGCAACTCCTGCAGAAGGTCCATCCTTCTGTACAGAACCTTCGCCAAAATGAACATGTATATGTTTCTTATCAAGAATATTTGGGTACATTTCCTTAATACAAGTTACTGCTACCCTTACGGAATCTACCGCCATCTCCTTAGGCAGTCCTGTTATTTCAAGAGTCTCTTCACCTTCAAGAAGTCTTGTCTCAATTGCAAACGTACTGCCTTTATTATCACTTACTGCCAAAGCCTTTGAAACTCCGGAAACGGCTTCACTCGGGAAATTGCCTCTTGGAATAGGAGTTTCTCCAAGATATTTACAGACATCATCTATGCTAATGGCAATCTTCATCCAGTTTTCCTCACCCGCCTGATTTACAAGTTTACCTGAACATATACGCTGTATAGCCATTTCAGCATCTCTAACTCCAAATGTTGAGGCATACGTTTTTAACAGATACTCCATTGCTTTATCATCCATGGAGATAGATACACCACTTGCAGCATAAGACTCCTCAACTTTAGGTATGATGTAGTCTGAAATGATTTTTTCTTTTTCATAACGTGTGTACCCATCTACTTTAATCTCCACGAATCGGTCTCTTATAACGGCCGGAACATCTGCCCAATCGTTTGCAGTTGCTATAAAAATTGTCTGTGTCAAATCAACACTTACATCAAGATAATTATCAGTAAAACTGTGATCTAACAAATCAAGCAGTGCTGACGCATATTCAGCTTTAAGTTTGTCTATTTCATCAAGATGCATAATAGCTCTGGTTGTACCCACAGTTTTAATACCCTTCATAATACGACCCGGTTCACTTCCTGTATATGTGCTTGGTGTACCGCGAAGTTCTTTGATATTGCTGATACCATTAAGTGAAATTTTTATGTACTTGTAGTTCAATGCTATAGCTATATTATTAACTATAGTAGTTTTACCAATCCCCGGATCACCAACAAGAACCAAGTTGCTATTAAGTCTTTTCCCCTTTAAATACTCGGTATAAAAGAAGCCGGTAACTTCACGAATTACATTGTCCATTCCGAACAAACTTTTATGTAACAAATCACTGAGTTTTAAGGGATTAAACTCATCTCTGAATGTATTGTCTTCTTTTCGGCAGGCAAGAAGGCAATCCAATTTCTGACGCATCTTTTCTGTTTTAAAACGATCCGGATCAAATGAAGTATTTTTCTTTGATTCCTCCAAGCACTTTTTAATTTCTTTAGCTACAGAATCTGTATAGTGCTCTTTGTTTCTGATAAAATGCAATCCCGGTGTCTCTTCCACTAACTCATTGAGAACGCTTTCAGCATAACCAGGTGTAACAACTATTGATAAATCTGCCCCACCTGAACCAATAACACGACATATTATTTTCTCTATATTATTTTTCAGATCCCGTACACCCGCATCTTCACAATAATGTGTAATAATATATTCAATCGTGCAATCTTCAAACGTGACATTTGCGGATGACAGATTATAAATTTTTAACACTTCCGGAATGACATACTGTTTAGCTATTACAAATTTATCTTCATGTGTGTACTCATCAAAATAAATAATTGCATTGAATCTGTTTAGTATAGTTTCAGGAATATCTTCTATGCTATTTGCAGTTGCTATAAAGATTGTATTTTCTGTGCTAATATGACATTGCAGGTACTTATCATAATGCAATCCCTGAAATAGTCTCAAAAATACATTCATGGGGTCACCTTCTTTTGAACATCTGTTTACTTTGTCAAATTCATCCAATCCCAATATCATTTCACTAGTGCCATGTAGTTCAAAAGCCCTGACAATTGCACCCGCATCAGCTGTATCGTATCCCGGATCAAGACCCTCAAGTTCAAATGGAGTTGAACACCCATTCAATGGAATACACTCAAAAGGAAGCTGCATAGCCTCTGAGATTGCCGTCATTAAAGCTGTTTTTCCAACACCAGGAGGCCCGACAAATAAAAAACAGCATCCTTTTCTGCCTGCTCGTTCTCTTGAAGCATACACATCTTTAATTAGTTTCTTTTGCCGCTCCATTTTAAAAAACTTAGTATCAAGTTTGTTAAAAACTTCTTCTGCGGTTACCGGAATTCGTTCATAATTTATAGGTAAAATATTTAAAATATATGACAATCTCTGTTCTACCTTATGTCTTGAATCATTAGAGTCTCTTAAAATAAACTCAATACCGCGCTGCGTATCCGGTGGATATGTTTCCTTAGTAATAGCATACTTTACCAGCTGCTCCCTTCTGGAGTTAAAATAGTTATTTACCATATTTGTCACACTGCTTTCCTTTCAACTGTTTTAATATCGCTTCCTGTTTATACACCTCCAACCTATAAAACTCTTTGATGTACTTTGCCTTATTATAAAGGCTGTTTATACTGGAAAATATATTTTTCTCCTCAAGTCGAATAACGCTGACAGTAATGTAAATTGGCAGATTGGCAACCCTAACTGCAATGACAGACAGGTTTTCTTCGGGCTGTATCGTTTTGTTTTCTTTAAGCGACCTGCTGTATGTACTTTCATCAACCATTATGAACATTTCTTCCTTGTTGTTGTGATTAATAATAATTGAATGTTTTTCACTTCCTTTTCCTACATATCTGCCATCAATCTCAATAATTACATTTTTAATTATTTCAGGTGTAGGTTCTTCATACATACGAATCGGTGCATTATCGAATACTGACATGACAATTCTTTTCGCCTTGTCAATTAATTCTTCTTTTTCTGTCATCTCATTACCTCCTTCCATCATTCTTCATAAGGAGTATCTTCTTCGTCAAATGGCAATACATTATTTTCATCTTCTTGTATTTCTTCCAAAATTTCTTCCATCCTCTTTTTTACGTATTCTTCGGATATATCAGCATCCTCATTAAACTCTTTAAACAAATCTACCGGTTCACTAAAAATGTTAGTTTCCTTAGCTTCTTCCGGATTTACGAAACCATATTCTATTTCATCTATAGGTTCATTTTCATCATTTATTACTGCTAGAGATTTTTCTAAAAGGGTTCTGTAGTATTCTCTATATTCATCCGGTACTTTTCCTGTTGACATACAATGAAGTATCACATATTCTTTCTCAATTGCCGGCATGATTATCGAGGTCATGTATAACCAGAAGTCATCTTCGTCAAGTCCTGCTGTTTTTGAAATAAAATATGAGTATTTCATGGACATCTCGCCATTATCCGGATTTAAATGCATACTAGCAAATGCTTTGTCCTTGTTGAAGTTCATCATAAATAGAGCGATAACTGCGAGAGCAGCACTCTGAGCTGCAAATGGAAATATCAACTTCAATTCAAGCCTATATTCATTTAAAATTATCTGAACTCGGAACGGTCTTTCATCAAACATAATTTCAACGGCATTCAAGTCTGGATCGCATAAATATTTGAAATTGTGTTTTTCCAATATTTTTTTTATCTCCTCAAACGTATTTTCTTCAGCTTCTAATGCAGTAATCCTCTCATTCAGCTTCTTTATGACTTCGTCAACATCAGGTTTTTTCTTGCTCTGATAATCTTCAAATTCAGGAATGATGAATTCCTCATTATTTTCTTGAAGTTTTTCTTTGTTATCCATATGATAATCCTCCTTAAGCTTTTCTACTTATTAAATGCCTCATCTTTTAAGATTTATTAACTATGTTTCACCAAAAATATTTTTTCAAGACATTGTTCCAGCCTTATATTTGATACGAAAAAAAGTGCTATATCCACAATTGTGGACATAGCACTTTTTGCAATCTTTCATTATATAATAAGGTCTGCAAGACATTTTTCATTCTTGGGAATATTGGATAATCTTTTATATTCTTTAATTGCATAAAGTAAATCCTCTATATCTGAAAAATAGTTCTCAATAAATTCAGCTGTCTTTACAGATGGCAACTTTAGGGTTTCTTTACAAAATTCACTGGGTTTGATATGGCTTTTTACCCTACTGTATTCTGCATATTTTCCTTTATGGACAATGATAAGCATTTCTATCTCAGGTGCTGTAATCACATTAACAACATCAACCTTTGCTTCGTAAACTTTACGAAGCTTAAAATCTTCCTTTCTTGAATCCAGAAATCTATAGACAGTTATTTTCTTTGTAAAACCTTTTCCTAAGTATCTGTCCTCAAATTTTCTTGCACTTCTGCATCTGAGTACTTCATTATCCAACAAATCATCTCTTGTAAAAATAAGTTTTCCGGCATCCATCAGTTTATTGACTATTACACTTTCGGCACTTCCTTCACATATACACGCTATTATTTTATCGTTTGCCAATTCTTAGTTACTCCTCCTTAATTTTTCCTAAAATAATTGCTCTCTTTAGTTGCATATAAGATTCATAGGTTGGCACAGTCCCTTCAAGGAAATCGCTCTTGAAAGCTTCGCTCTTCTTTATATCATTTCTCGTAAGAATCTCACTAAGCTTTTGTGCGTATATACCATTTCTGTTCCTGACAATATATATACCATCATTGCGCTCGAATTCATCAAGCAATTCCGAATAATGTGTTGAAAAGATTAATGTCGCCCCATTTTTATTTACACTCTTATTCATAAAGAATCTTACCAATGTAGCAACAATTTCACGATTGAAATGGTTCTCAAGCTCATCAACAATTAGATATCCTCCCTCTTCAAACACTATCATTGCATTGATAAATATATTAATTCCTTTAATTGTCCCTGATGAAAGGTACTGTTCAAAAAGAATCGGATTTGCAACAACAATCTCCTCCCTATCGTAGAATTTTAATTTTGCCTCTCCTGTCTTTTTATCAAAAGAGATATTTTCAATACTCGGGTCTAAAAAAGCAATTAATTCATGAGGGAAATTTCCAATGAGTCCCAAAAAATTTACATTCGTTAACCTTATTAAATCTTTAAGATAAAATCCCTTGTTTTTATTAATAGATATTACAATACTGGTATCATCCTTTAAAAATTCAGCCCCATTATCTCTAACCTTTGACAACTGGTCGTCATCAAATAAAAACAAGTCTTTTTTTGATTTTACTCTTGATGTTTTCTTAACCCACAAGCGTTCGCTATTGATGATATACCTGTCATCAATTTCATTATCTTTTATTTTGATAATCTCTGATTCCAGTTTGCATACACCATTTCCCGGGTCAAAAAAGAAAACTGTAATCTCTATCTTCTCTGAATCCTTTAAAATATCCTTGTTATTAATGTTATTAACCGACTCTCCATTAATAAACTCAATTACAAACGAAATTACTTTTAGTAAAGACGTCTTTCCAGATGCATTAATACCAACAATAGACATAACGTTATTTGTGTACACACTGCCAAAGCAAGGTGACACCATTTCATTATTGTCACTTGAAACCCTCTGCTCTGCAAAAAAATCAATGTTCACAGTTCCTTTAAACAGTGTTAAACCATTTACAGCAATTTTTAGTAATTTCATTTGTGTATCCTCCTATTTCAATGTAATTAAATAATAACATCTACGCGGCAGATAGTCAATGGTAAAAACAGATTTTTCGTTTTTATTATTGACTATCTTAATAATTTCTTTCCATATTATGTATTATAACCACAATGCTTGTTTTTATTATTATATGGTATACTACTTATCTTATGAAATACTTTATATCTTCTTTTCCTATTATTTTATAAGATTTTGCTTTTTTTCTGAGTTTTATAAGCGATGCTCTTAGTGTTTTGCTTACTGCCTGTGGCGAGACCTCAAGTGCCTTAGCTACCTTTGTACAAGACGGTTCACTTTGATAAAAATATTTATATATAATATCTCTCTGGCGTTTCGTAAGGGTTCTTTCTATCAATTTTTTGAGTTCTGATGATATTTCTTTGATGATAATATCATTATATTCGTCTCTTTCATTTTCATTTGAAATGGATTCATACAACGAATATTCCGATTCGTCGTTGTCGAGAGACTCTATTTTTTCATACATACATATTCCTATTACATCTTCTTTTATTCCGTTTTTGGTCAATATACTCTTTATTCCATTTGCATCTAGGTTTGACTGTATAATTTTTAACTCGTTTATGAGTTTTTTCGCTTTGTTATATTCAAGTCTTTTTTTATCTGGAATTTTGATTGGCTTGTACTTCTTACTCATGCGATACAACCTTTTTCCGATAATATACAATGAATAGGGCAAAAAATCGCCACTATCAGCTCTGTACTTCGGAATGCATTCAGATATAAGTACGTCAACTGCATCGTTGAACAGGTCTTCAAAATATGAAGCGTCAAGTCCCGTCTCATTCATAGCTTTCCGAACACATGATGAAAAAGCTCTTCTATATATTGTATTCTCAAGTAATTCCATAACCGATTTTTTAGTTGCCATTTCATTTATCATAGTCATTTCATTATCCATTTTCTTGCCCTCCTTTGTTTAGATATAAATAAAAACACTTTTGAGCAAAGAAGAATGGTCTTTTTATATGTATTGTATTATGTTATACTTATTTCAAAGGGAGGTCTTTGTATATGAAGAAAGCGACCAGGTATGAAGATCAGTTAATACAATTTTGTAATTCTTATAGAGAAAAAATAAGGAAAATTAAAGAAGATTATTTGACTACCGAATCAGATATTAAGAAATATCTGTATAGAACATTAAATAAAGAGAATATTTTTACTTACTGTTTCTATATGCAAAGCGAAGATGAGGAAAACTCCGGACTCAAATGGTACTCAATACTTTTGGACGAAATGCAGAAAAATCAACTCATACTATACCGGGATCTTTTTGATATTGTTCTAACTTTTTGTATTGCACTAAAGATACCGGTGGAAAGTATATACGACGATACCCCGGACAGTTCCCACGATTCAAAACCCACTCTTATCAAAAAGCTAGAAGAAAAAGGAATATTTGAAATATATTCAGAGTTTGGAATGCCGGCTGTTAGAAATGATAAATCCGGAATAACCTATAATGATTTACTAACTATGCAGCCAACTCCCCATGACCTTCAAGGGACAAGGACCGTATTTAACAAAATAAATGAAAAGCTAACCTCTTCTGATGAGCCGCATGAAGAAGAATATCCATTTTCATATATAGTTGAATGGCTTGATAATGAGGAAAACCAAAATGAACTCAGAAGTTCTGCTGACAAAAGATTAACCGCATTAAAAAAGATTATCCGACTGTTCCTCTTAAGCCTATCAGAAACAGACCGAGACAATTTTCTTATGTCCAACGATGGTACCGATTGGAAATCAAGAAGAATAAGATTTGAGCAATTATCATATACGATACTTCCTGAATCAGATGCTTATGAAGACAAAGCATCTCTTTTGAATAAAATCAGTACTCATATAGACTATTATCCTAGCGATAAAATTAAAGACATAATAAAAGATATTGAAGAAGAAATTTCCGAAAGAATGGATACTCCAAATATTATCCAAAAGGAATCTCAGGCAATTTTAGACGGAATAATATTTAAACACTTACTTTTAAATTTAGACTCCGATCAAATGAACGAAATAAAAAACATACTTTCGGCAGACTATCTTTCAAAAAAAGGCTTTTGGGAAAGCGGTTCTATGATTTTGTATTCAAAACCATATACACCGGAGGATGCAGCTATTATTTCTAACCTCTCTAATATAAAAAATATTCATTTGTATATTAGTAGAATTATGAATGAGCAGGGCTTTTTAGATATTATAAAAGAAGCTTTTAAGGACTCTTTTCTTGCACAAATTCCTTGGAAATACTCTTCTCCTGAACGAACACTTGCTCCCAAACACAGACAATTACAAAAAGCAATAGCCGGTTCCATAATCCTGACCCCGGCAACTTTTTCAATGTATGTTCAGGCAATGATAGATTATTGCGAAACCAAAAAAGTCAATCCAAAATACATAAATGAAATTAAAATGGTATATAAAATATGTAATACCAGATGAGGTGAAAAATGAATAGTTATCGTCCAATGAAAAGAAATACAATAATTAACAAATGCTTAAAAAATGGTGAGCCCGTTCATCACTACATAATTGATAAAAACATTGGCAGGGGTGGATCCGGATTCACTTACCTTGCAAAGGATGAGACAGGAAAACCATGTGTAATCAAAGAATATATTCCATTCAATAACAGATATTCTTTCGTAAGAAATAGTAATGATGTACTTGTTTTCAATTCTACAGTTTCTGAATCCCAGAAAAAAACAATTACAAACAAACTTATTCAGATTGCAGCGCATGAATATGATATCAATCACAAAGCAATGATAACAGAAGCCGGAGATAATTCGCCTTATATTTTTGATTTTACAACCTTTTCTGACACTTCTTCAGATGTAATATACGGACTTATCCAGACCGTTGAAGGCGAGGTATTTTCCGAATATATTACACACATAACTACAGAAGAAAAAATTCATTTATTGCTCAAAGTTTCTGATGCAATAAAATATATTAACAGCCGTGGAATACTTCATGCAGATTTAACTCCCGAAAATATATATGTTAATTCCATGGAACAGGTACAAATTCTGGATTTTGGTGCTTCAATGGATATTGGTAAATTCAGACGCGGCTCTACAGAAGATAAAAAGAAATTTGCACGAAATCTTCTGTCAACAAATGTTGGAAGTTTCTCAAGATATTACTGTTCAGAAACTCTTCTTACTTTTGCTAATAGTATCAATTTTGTATCTAATGATAACGAAAGTGATATTAACAAAATCGTAGACATCCTCAGCAATAATATATCATATGCAGATGATATATATAGTTTCAAACAAATTATATTGTTCACATTAATAGGTGCACCGGAAGCAAAAATCTATTTATCTTCCATGACAGTAGAAGAATATATCTGTGACAAATTGAAAGATAATTTCAATATTACCGTCACTCATCTTCTATGTAAATTGGTCCGTACTAATGAATTTGATTTAAACATCATGACTGACTTTTTAAAACTGATTGACTATTATAGATTGCGAGGAGAGCATTATTCAGATTCTACACCAAATTTTTCATTATCAAATACACATAAAATTAATAATAGCCTTGATGCATTAGACTATGAAATTAACCTACACGACTTTTACTACCTGCTCTGCCTTATATATGAACTTCCTTTAAAAATCAAAAAATTATTTGGGGCTCCATTTTGGTTCGTAAAAGATTTCGATTTAGAATTTGTGCTACCTTTATGTAATCTTTCTTCTATAGATACTTTTAACATTGGTACATACCATTACTTTGCAGACAACAACAACAACTTTATCAGTGTATTTTATAATAATTTTTATACAAATTACATATTCAAAAAAAATACATGCAATAATGATGAGTTAACTAACCGGCGGATTCTAGCTCAAGAAATACTGACTAATTTATATTGTATATTTGATAAGCATCTACGAAAGTATCGTAAAAAAGATTCACCCACTTCAATATTTGTGAAAATACTTTCAGAAACAATTAAAGCAGTTATAAATAGTGGTTCAGATATTGTTCTTTACAAGCAACCAATCTCGTATGGTTCATTTACGTATTATTCAGAAGAAGATAAAGTTGAATTTATAATTAAACAAATTCATGATGTATACAAAAATTACGACTATATAAAATGGTCCGATATTAATATGCCAAAGAAAATTAACATTAATAAATTGTTTTTTTCACGACACTCAGATTATCCTGAAGAAATATTTACCCATAGCTTTGATGATGAAATTAAAAAAATACAAAAAACAAATTCACAAATACTATTTAAGTTTTTTATACGTTATGATAATAATTCAATTTTTGAAAAAATAAATAATGTAACTATTAACAGCTTATCCCCACAAATGCAAAGTGAATTTCCACCTCTAAAAGATGTATATGGTTATTCTTTAAACACTGTAATACTTATAGGTGTTCCTGACAGGAAGGCAATATCACCTCTGATTTCTACTATTGATCAACATATGAAAATAATATGCTTAATAGATAATAATTATAAACCGATAAAAGATAAGATTCACAGAATAATGGCTACTTTGAAATATGGTGGAATAAAAAAAGAAATGTTATATAAATTGAAAATACATAATAAATCGCAGAATAAAATATTATCTCAAAAGGAAATTGATACTATCCTTCATTCATCAGGCGATATATTTTGTATTGATGATTGGTATTATCTCTCGTATCAAGGCTGCAAATCAAATTTCACTCCTAGAAATGATAGCATACTAACAGAACTTTTGATGAATTTCTTATCTAATAATCCAAGTCCCTCCTATAGAAATAACCTATTTTTGGATGGAATATTTTCAGCACTCTATAGTGATGTATTAACAAAAACAATTAAGGTAAACAATATAACCATTTTTCAAAACATAATTACTTACCTTAAATCTGCCAATTGCACATGGCTAACAACAACTTTTACCGAATATGCTAAAACCATTATTATAAACAATATATCAACACACTTTTTTGTAACTTCGCATGATTTATCAACTTTAAAACACATTTATATGATGGAAGGACTATTCAATGAAAAAGATTTTTATGATGTAAGATACAGTTATTATAATATCAAATGGCATAGTAAAACTTTACAATATCATTATGAAAAACTCTGGAGTTTAATCTATAATTTTTTACCTCTGCAATTAAAAGACAATATAGCAACAATACCGGATGGTATGCTATTCATATCCGCTAACTACTTTTTGCATGAAGGTAATAAAGATATATTATCTTGTATACAGGAAATTATTTTTTCTGATTACATAATATATATTGCTTCTGATACCTTTAAATACTGTAAAAACCTAAGAAAAATACGTTTACCCAGAAATCTTAAATATCTTAGTGTCCATGCGTTTGATGGATGCCATAAAATCATTGAAATTGACTGGCAAGATATAGATTCATTTTTTGCATTTGAATCTGATTTAACAGGTGATTCTACACCATTTTTAACAAAAGAAGAATATATAAAAAAGTATCTCAACATCATTAATTGACGAATTATTGAACAATTCTTATGAAGAGCTCGTTATATCTATGAGAATATAGTCTGTAAATATCTGTTCAGCAAAATAATTCAGTCGGTACAATTTTTCATGTTAGAATCTGTTGCTAATTTGCACATGAGATTATTATTGCAAATACAAGAAACCTGACAATCAAGAAATTATAAATTGTACCGACTGATTTATATAATCCTTCAACCTATATTGAATAAAATATTATTCGTACATAATTTCAATTAAGGAAATGTCATTGCCTAACAAATCAACATATTCCTCTCCTAATTTTTCTTTTAACTTTTCAAATTTGTCTATAAAATAATTATATGGTAGTAAAAATAAGTCTAATGATATAAGAAATAAATCTTTATAATAATATACATCATTATCATTTAAATATTTAAAAATATGTACTACATTTTCAACGTCT
>OLOQ01002167.1_pt1 | contig 16731 bp, 10 predicted proteins | sample 1673101 | NCBI WGS metagenome assembly OLOQ01 (sample SAMEA3136754, study PRJEB25190) | human gut metagenome | biome: human gut; feature: human-associated habitat; material: faeces | place: Austria | collected 2013 | reverse complement strand
ACCGCGACATCGCCGATGCAAAGGCCGTCGCCGAGCGCCTGGGGATACCCCACCACGTGCTCGACCTGCAGCAGACCTTCGACCGCAACGTTATCGAGCGCTTCGTGACTGCCTATCAGGAGGGACTGACGCCCAACCCGTGCATCATCTGCAACCGCCATATTAAGTTTGGCGCGCTGCTCGATGCGGCACTCGATATGGGCTGCGACTACATCGCCACGGGTCATTACGCCAAAACGAGCCAGGCGTCCGACGGAACCTGGCAGCTGCACCGCGGCGAAGATCCCAAAAAGGACCAAAGCTACTTTTTGTATTCGCTCACACAAGAGCGCCTGGCACGCACGATCTTTCCGCTGGCCGGACTGGACAAAGAGCGCGACGTGCGCCGCATAGCCGCCGAGCAGGGCTTTACCAACGCCCAGAAGGCCGAAAGCGAGGACATCTGCTTTATTCCAGACGGTGACTACGCGGGCTATATCGAGCGCCGCTGCGGACATCCCACTGCACCGGGCGACATTGTGTGGCGCGACGGCAGCGTGGTCGGGCGCCACAACGGCGCGCTGCGCTACACCATCGGCCAGCGCAAGGGCCTGGGCGTCGCGATGGCGCATCCCGTGTACGTAACGGGCGTCGATGCCGCCAACAACATTGTGCATCTGGGCGAGGCCGAGGACCTGACGGCCACAGCGCTCACGGCCGACGACTGGATCTGGAGTGCCCCTGCCGACCGCATGGAGGCGGAGCTCGATGCCGGCGGCATTCGCGTGGGCGCCAAGTACCGCTACCGTCAGAAAGACCAGGCAGCGACCCTTACGCGTGACGAAGACGGGCAAATGCTGCTAACTTTTGACGAGCCGCAGCGAGCCATCGCCCCCGGCCAAGCCGTTGTAATCTACCGCGGCGACATCGTCCTCGGCGGCGGCACCGTTACGGCAGCCATCAGGTAGCCGCGGGATTATCACCGCACGTGTCGAAGTACCTCAACAGCGGCACTAACCTCGATTACGCGACGCTCGAGGCCGCGGCGAATGGCCTCGAGTCGACCCTCCGCCGTCGCCCATTCGCTCTGCGAAAGAATCTCGATCGCCTCATCAACAAATCCGTTGAGCCGCGATGAATCGAACCAATCAAGCGAGTCCGCAAGCGACAGCTGGACGAAAGGGTCGGGCCCAAACGGCTTAGCGGAAAACCCAAACTCCCCAGCTGCGAGCACGGCAGTTGGTACGTTGTACCACAGGCAGTTGCCGCTATCGAACAGCGGAGCAGGTTTTATCTCCAGGGTGTCGACATTGCGGATGATGCCGAAGTTTCGCCAATGGCGGTCGCTGTTGGCCAAAAGGGCATCGCAGACAATCATCTGCGACATAGACCTTCTCACAGCGGCCTCATCGACACCATGCTTGCCGAGGTAGCAACAGTATCGATCGTATGTCGAGTTTCCCCGCTGGCTACCAAGTGCGCCCTTAACGTAAACAGCCGGAACGTATTCCTCGCGGCCGTCAAGAAAATCCTCGCACAGGCACACGGGGCCATTGAACATCCGCTCAACCGTATAAGGAACAAACTCGCCCTCCAACAGCAAGCGACGATGCAGAGCCGTTGCAACCGCCTCGTTAAAGGGCCGTTGGTCGTCCATGCCGCACCCCTTGACCAGGACGCGAACACCGTTGCGAATCATCCACGATTTAGGAAGCTCGCCCTCGGATGTGTTGTCGGGATTTTTAAGACCGATGCCCTCCAGCCAACCCGAACGCCCCTCGGGCGCTGATCGCTCAAAATCATTCTCGAAGTAATTGAGGTTTCGCCATTCGAGCCCGTCGCATTCTGCCGGCCGCAGCCAATAGCAATCCGAAAGCGAGAGGCCCAGGCACTGAACCGGCACCTCAACGCCGTTGACAATCCCCAGCTCGCGGTAGCGTGAGACAAGCCCAGGGCGAACATCGGGCACCAACCGATGCCCCCACCACGCGTTGAGCTCCCGCTTATTCACCGTTGGAGAAGAGCTCGAGCATGTGCCAAACGGCATTCGTTGTGCATCGAGGACCTCGGCGATTTCGAAGGGAAACTCGCGCGTCGGATCAAACGAAACACGCGCAACCTCGTAATCGGCGGACATCAGCGTAAACTTGCGTCCCACATCGGCTGCAGGACGGCGCCCTCGTTTGCGGACCTTTTGATAGGCGATCACAGAATTGTACTCGACCATCTTCCGACCGCCCACAATATCGCACACAAGTGTCCCCGATGCGGCAAGTTGCGATATGCGAGCTTTCGTAACGCCCAACAGACGGGCGGCATCACCCATAGATAAGTGCTCAGATGTATTCATATGCTGCAGTACCTCGTTAAGTAATTTACGCATTTAGTTAATAGATTACATACATCATAATACTAAACATCCTAAAGCGAAAAAAGGCCCGAGAAATCGGGCCTTAGCGATTGGTTAGCCGAGTCGCAAGCTGCCCCCCTAGCGCTGCACGTAGGCGCGGACGAGCTCGTAGGTGTTGCGCACGCCGTCCATGTGGCTGCGCTCGTAGTTGTGGCTCGCGTACACGCCGGGGCCGATCAGACCATGGCGAATGTCGTAGCCGGCCGAGAGCGTGGCCTCGACGTCCGAGCCGTAATGCGGGTACACGTCGATGGCGTAATCGAGCTCGAGCTCGCGCGCGATGTTGGACAGCGTGGTCACCAGGTCGTAGTTGTAGGGGCCACCCGAATCCTTAGCGCAAATCGAAACCATGCGCTCGGTGCAGCCCAGGTCGTCGCCCACGCAGCCCATGTCCACGCTGATCATCTCGCGCGTGTCGGCCGGCACGAAGGCGCCGCCGTGGCCCACCTCCTCGTACACGGTAAAGAGCAGCGACACCTTGCGCGAAAGCGACACCTCGCCGTCAGCAACGGCACGAGCCAGACCCAGCAGAATCGACGCCGACAGCTTGTCATCCAGGAAGCGGCTCTTAATGTAGCCGCTCTCCGTCACCGTGGTACGCGGATCCATAGCGATGATGTCGCCCGTCTGAATGCCCAGATCAAGCACGTCATCCTTGCTGTCGACATTCTCGTCGAGCAGGATTTCCATGTTCTTCTCGATGGTCTTGACCGGCTCGTCGGCCACGTGCGCCGAAGGCTCGGTGTTGAGAACCACACCCGTGTACACATTGCCGTCACGCGTGTAGACGGTGCAGTTCTCGCCATCGGCCGTAGACCACTGATGCCCGCCAAGCGTCGTGGGACGCAGGCGGCCATTGTCCTTAATGGAGCGTACCATGGCGCCCAGGGTATCGACATGGCTCGCCAACACGAGCGGCTCGCCCTCGCCGCCAAGCTCGACCAGCACGTTGCCCTTATTGGAACGCTCGGGGCCAAAGCCCATATCGAGCAACGTTTCCATTAGATAATCAGTCGCCGCACGGGTATAGCCCGTAGGCGAAGCAATAGAAGTCAGCGTCTTAAGCTGTCCCGCGATATAGGAGAGCGTCTCCTCTAGAGAAGCATCGATATTGGAACCCATATGCATCCTTCCAAATAAAACTAAGACCGAATCCCGATTTTAACCGTTCTACACGTGCAATGCCCTAGAAGCCGAGCCACCTCCAGACGTCCTCGCGCCGATTTTGCGCACGCGCACGGTTTAAAATCCGAATTGTGCATAAAGCTTTTCGATTTCTGCATAAATATAGGGCATCTTTTTGCTTCGTCTCAGGGTACCCTACCTTGGACCGTGCAAAAAACGGAGTATTCTGCACCGCGGCCCCCAACGGCCCCATCACAAACGACAAAACGACGCGGCTACAGCAAGGTTGCAGGTCGTCGCAAAGCAGAAACTGCAGCGACAACCCCTCCAGTCATCGATAGTCCGTCCGCAATGGCTGTCGATGGGCGCCTGCGGACCACTACGGCCCATTCACAACGCTATGCATTTTTCAGAGTCTGCTGAATACTCCCAAAAATGCACGCTGGGAAGTGCACCACCTATCCGCAGCGGGCGGTATGCCTTGGCTTTACCCATCTCGGGGCATCGACGCGGCACAAAAAGCCCCGCCGCGCGTAGCGCGGCGGGGCCAGCGGCAAGTCAAAAGACTATATGCCTACGGGCGAAGGACCACCAAACGAGACTAGGCAGCCGGGCAGATCTTCTTGAAGAGCTCGATGACGTCGTCGAGCGTCGCCTCGCGCGGGTTACCCGGGAAGCAAGCGTCGGCCATGGCGTCCTTGGCCAGGACCTCGATCTCGTCAGCCTTCATGGCCTCGCAGACGTGCGGGATGTTCACGTCGGCGGAAAGCTGCTTAACGGCGGCGATAGCGGCGTCGGCAGCCTCGTCGGCGCTCATGCCCGTGGTGTCAACGCCCATGGCAACGGCAACCTTGGCCAGGCGCTCGGCGCAAACCGGCTTGTTGAACTCCATGGCGATCGGCAGCAGCATGGCGCAAGCGACGCCGTGCGGGGTGTCGTAGTGAGCGGACAGGGTGTGAGCCATGGCGTGGTCGATGCCCAGGCCGACGTTGGAGAAGCCCATGCCGGCGACATACTGGCCAAGAGCCATGCCCTCGCGGCCGGAGCCGGGCTGACCGGACTTGGCCTCGGCGACAGAGTCGCGCAGGTTCTCGCTGATCAGCTTAATGGCCTCAAAGTGGAACATGTCGGAAAGCTCCCAGGCGCCCTTGGTGGTGTAGCCCTCGATGGCGTGGGTCAGTGCGTCCATGCCGGTGGAAGCGGTCAGGCCGGCGGGCATGGAAGCCATCATGTCGGGGTCGACGACGGCGACCTCGGGGGCGTCGTTGGTGTCGACGCACACGAACTTGCGGACCTTCTCAGGGTCGGTGATGACGTAGTTGATGGTCACCTCGGCGGCGGTACCGGCAGTCGTCGGCACAGCGATGGTGAACACGGCGTGGTTCTTAGTGGGAGCAACGCCCTCGAGGCTGCGGACATCGGCGAACTCGGAGTTGTTGATGATGATGCCGATGGCCTTGGCAGTGTCCATGGAGGAGCCGCCACCGATGGTCACGATAGCGTCAGCCTCGGCGGCCTTGAAGGCCTCGACGCCGTCCTTGACGTTCTGGATAGTGGGGTTGGGCTTGATCTCGGAGTAGAGGCTCCAAGCGATGCCGGCAGCGTCGAGCTCGTCGGTCACCTTAGCGGTAACGCCAAACTTGACCAGATCGGGGTCGGAGCAGACGAAGATCTTCTTGTAGCCGCGACGCTGGAGCTCGCCGGGAATCTCCTTGATGGCGCCGGAACCATGATAAGAGATGGTATTGAGAACGAAACGATTAGCCATTGATAGCCTCCTATCGTGCGCGGGGCACCCGTTACGCCCCGCACTATAAGTCCCATCCTAACGCTTTTGAAACAAAAAAACACGCGAGAACATCAAAAGTGTTAAAGCGTTTCAACAACTGGTATCGTCACCACCAGACCACTAAACAAAAAGGGGCGGCCGAGATGGCCGTCCCCTCCCCATTATCGATCTATCTGACAAAGGGACTGCCCCCCCTGTCACATCCTGCCGCTATTTTTGGCAGGCGTCTTTCCAATCTTCGCAGGCGCGCTTCCAGCGAGAGCGCAAGTCGCGCTCGCGGTCGATGAACATGATGGCAAACGCGACAAACAGCAGCAAGCTCGCCACGACGATGGCATGCAGGCCCATGCGCTCAATGCACCAGTTGCCCAGCACGGCGCCAAACACAAAGGTAAAGATCACGCCAAAGTACAGCACGCCGTTTTCCAAAAAGCCGCGCTTGTGGGTGATGATGTAGTCGTCCACGTTTTGCAGCGCATTGCGCAGGTTACCGATGCACATGGTCGTGGCGATGCCGTGACCATGTATCTTGCGGAAGCTCTCGACCTGCATGCCGCAGGCAAACGAGGTGAGGCAGTTGGCGAGTAGGTTGTAACCGCCACCGGGGATAAAGCTCACGCCCAGCAAGATGACGGCTTCAAAGAACACCGTCACCTGACGCCAGTGGATCACACTGCCAAACCGCTCGTGTACCAGGTCGGCAAGCATAATACCCACGGCAAACGAAACCACAGGGAAGAAGTAGCGCCCCGCAAGTGCCCAGTTGCCCTCCGAGATGCTCACGCCCACGAGCAGGATGTTGCCCGTCTGCGCGTTGGCGAAAACATGATCGCGCCCAATGTACGAATAAACGTCCATAAAGCCACCGGCGAGCGCCAAGATGATGCCCAGCTCGATGGACTCCGATATCTGTTTGGCACGCTGCATCGTCGTGCATCCTCCTTGTTGACGACTCTCTCGTGCGTTGGCGGAAACATAGCCGCCGTTCATACTGTAACCCATTGACAACATGGCGTGCTCGCGAGACGGCTTCCCCAACGCGCAGATACACAGTCTGGAAACAAACGGCGGGTACAGCACCCGCATCGACACGCCGATCCGCCAGCCCATGTACTCCACCAGTCTTTTTAGCGCCGTCCCAAAAAGACTGGTTACAATTACGTGCAGCATACAAACACCGGGAGGGATCGTGGCAAAAAAGCCTCAGCACGCTCAAAACAACCAGCGCAGTCAGCAGGGCAAACAGGGCCAGCAGCAAAAGCGCGGCGGTAAGGCACAGGCCACGGCCTCCCCCGCCACCCGGGTCGCGCACACCCCGGCTGCGCCCGTCCGCCCCTGGCGCCCGGGCCGCGATAAGTTCCTCCCCGTCAGTCGCGCCGACATGGATGCGCGCGGTTGGGACCAGTGCGACTTTGTCTACATCTGCGGCGACGCCTACGTGGACCACCCCAGCTTTGGTATGGCCATCGTCAGCCGCGTGCTCGACGCGCACGGCTACAAAGTGGGCATTATCTGTCAGCCCGACTGGACCGACCCCGCCAGCATCACCGTGCTCGGCGAGCCGCGCCTGGGCTTTCTCGTCAGTGCCGGTAACATGGACTCCATGGTCAACCACTATTCGGTGACCAAGCACCGCCGCCACACCGACGCCTATACCCCCGGTGGCGAGGAGGGGCACCGTCCCAACCGAGCCGTCACGGTCTACGGTAACCTCATCCGCCAGACGTTCAAGGACGCTCCCATCATCATCGGCGGCATCGAGGCAAGCCTGCGTCGCCTGGCCCACTACGACTACTGGCAGGACAAGCTCAAGCGCTCGGTGCTGCTCGACTCGGGCGCCGACATCCTCATCTACGGCATGGGCGAGCACGCGATCGTCGAGATCGCCGACGCACTCGACGCGGGACTGCCCGTCGATCAGATCACCTATATCAACGGCACCGTCTACCGCACCAGCTCGCTCGACGAGGTCTATGACTACGACCTGCTTCCCAGCTGGGACGACCTTACCGCCGACAAGCTCAACTACGCGCGCAGCTTTAACGTGCAGCAGCAGAATATGGACCCCATCACCGGACATCGCCTGGTAGAGCCCTACCCCAACAGCGTCTATGTGGTGCAGAACCCGCCGTCGGCGACGCTCACCACCGACGAGATGGACGAGGTGGCCGAACTCCCCTACGCACGCGATTGGCATCCCGATTACGACGCGGCGGGCGGCGTGCCGGCCTTTGCCGAGATCAAGTTTTCCATTAGCTCCAACCGCGGGTGCTTTGGCGAGTGCTCCTTTTGCGCGCTCACCTTCCACCAGGGCCGCGTCCTGCAGATGCGCAGCCACGACTCAATCATGCGCGAGGCCGAGCTGCTCACACGCGACCCGGAGTTTAAGGGCTACATCAACGACGTGGGCGGCCCAACGGCAAACTTTAGCCGCCCTGCCTGCGACAAGCAGCTCAAGCACGGCGTATGCAAGAACAAGCGCTGCCTGTGGCCGAGCGTGTGCAAGAACATGGTGGTCGACGAGAGCGGCTACACGCAGCTGCTGCGCGACCTGCGCCAGCTGCCGGGCGTCAAGAAGGTCTTCGTGCGCAGCGGCATCCGCTTTGACTACACCATGGCCGACGCCTCGGACGAGTTTTTACGCGAGCTGTTGGAACACCATGTCTCGGGCCAGCTGCGCGTAGCGCCCGAGCACGTGAGCGATGCCGTGCTGTCTGTGATGGGCAAGCCGAGCCGAGCCGTCTACGATGCTTTCTGCCGCAAATTTGAGCGCTTGAATCGCGAATACGGTCTTAAACAATATGTGGTGCCGTATCTGATCTCGAGCCACCCCGGTTCAACCATGAAGGAAGCCGTGGACCTTGCCGAGGCCGTGCGAGACATGGGTTACATGCCCGAGCAGGTGCAGGACTTCTACCCCACGCCGTCCACCATGTCGACGTGTATGTACTACACCGGCGTGGACCCGCGCACCATGCAGCCGATCTATGTGGCGCGCGACCCACACGAGAAGGCCATGCAACGCGCGCTCATCCAGTATCGCAAGCCCGAGAACTACAAGCTGGTGCGCGAGGCGCTGGAAAAAGCCGGGCGTCGTGACCTGATCGGCTACACCAAGCATTGTCTGATTCGCCCCGTGCCGCCACGCCCGGGCGAGGCATCGGCCAGCGGCGGACACGGCACTGGCAAGAAGGGCGGCAAGGCCCACGGTGGCGCCGCCGGCAAGGGGCCCAAGGGCAGCAAGGGCCACAGCGGTATGTCGCGTGCGCAGAACACCGCCGGCCGCAATCGCGCGGCCCAGGGACGTCAGGGCGCCAACGGAGGCGGACGCCGCAACTAGCGTGGCGAGGGCCGGCCGGTGTCTCTTGGCCAGTCGGCGTCTCCTCATCGGCCAAGCGTGTTTTCCCTAGGGGAAACACGCTTGGGCTGTCTCCAGTCGTGATTTCCCTAGGGGGAACACGCTCAGACACGCCTAGCCGTGTTTTCCTTAGGGGAATCACGCTTGCTGGTAGGGACGATCCGTCTGGCACGTCAGTTTGAGCGACCGCATCGCCTCTACCAGCACAAAGCCGGCGATGGCAACCGTGATCACTACGTCGAGCGGCGTGTTCACAAACCACAGCAGGCCCATGAGGTACGACCCGGCATTAAAGGCAAAGTGCAGCAGAATCGTGTAGCGGAGCTTTCCGGTCGTCACGAGCACCCAGCCAAAGATGAGGCCGGCGGCACCCGCGTAGCAACCCTGCACCCAATTCATGTGCATAAAACCGAAGATTGCCGCCTGCAGCACAATCGCCGCGGCGATACCCCACGTACTTGGGGCCGCCCAGGGCACCATGGCGCCGTTCTGCGCGCTCGCACGACGCGGGCGCTTCCAAAGTGGGCGGCACTGCGGATTAAACGCTCGGAGCGAAAACTCAAAAATAATGCCGCGCACCAGCAGCTCTTCACAAAATGGGGCGCCGAGCACCGTAGTCAGGACGGCGAGATAGCTGGTGTCGCCCATACCTGTTTCCTCGACAAGCTCGCTGTAGTCGGCCGCGGCGTCGGGCAACAGCGACAGCACGGCGTCGGTCACGTAGCCAACGACCACCTGCAGGGCAAGGCCAATCACGACAACGCAAGCGATGCGCTTCCATGCAGCACTTGCTCCCCCGCCAAGCGGGCGCTCGCCCTGCCAGCGCGCCATAAACGAGCGGGGCCACAGGTAGTGCCACCACAGCAGCGCCATCAAAAACGATGCCGTCTGAGCGGCGGCCTGAAACCATTGGATATCGAGATTGTCGATCGGATAGCCCGTCAGCGCCGACACGGCATCGAGAACAGAAAACAGAACCACGCTCAGGGCTATATCGGCAGCGACAACGCCAAAACAGGCAAGCGCCCAAATCATCGCATTGAGCATGCCAACCTCCTCAAAACCGTTCCCTAGTTCTACCACAACTCGGCAGAGAGCTGATTCCATGGGGACGGAGGAAAACGGATCACTTATTGATGAGAATCGGGCGCAATGCCAAAAGCCCCGTTGGGCGAGATGTCGAACGGGAAGGTGCCACAGCGATTGAACGCAGCGATAAACATGCGAATGGCGTTGGACGGCGTGGTGCCTACGAGCTGGGTTGCCGCCGCGAAGGCCGCCTTTTCCTCGGGCAAGACCTTCGCGACAACCGGGGTCATGTGTTCTGCCATGGCGCTTCCTTTTGAAACGACGGTGGTGCGGATAGATGCGGGCCACGCGGCTGGGCGACGGGCTGTGAAGGCAGCCCGATTGGCCCGCATCTGGAGTTTGTTTCTACGGCGTTGGTATTACTTGGTATTCCTAAGTATTACCCCGCAGATAGAATACCACACCTGCCCCATGGGGACGGAGAAAAACGGATTATTTTGTTGCTGAGTAAGTATTTAGAGCGTAATGATGTCCGAGATATTGAGGGCCTGAGCGTCGACGGCATCGTGCGTGGCAAGCAGCAGCATGCGGCCGTCGAGCAAGTCGAGCACGACCTCGGCGCATACGTCGCGCGCGGCGGTATCTAGACCGGTAAAGGGCTCGTCCAGAATCACCGCGTCGCCTGGGCACAGCAGGGCTCGGGCAACCTCAACGCGACGGCGTTGCCCGCCCGAGAGCTCGGCCACGCGGGCATGCACATCGATCCCCGGTACCAGCAGGCGCAACAGGGCTGCGGCACTCGAGGCGTCCCCGCGCGCGTCGGCACACACCAGCACGTTATCCAAAGCAGAAACGTCCTCGACCAGGTGCACATCCTGAAACACCATGGAGCACGGCGCGCACTCCCCCGCCGCCAGTGCAAGCAACGTCGACTTGCCCACACCCGAGGCGCCCATCACACAGGTACGCCCACCCGCGGGCACGTTGAGCTCCAGACCGTCGAGCGCCGGCGCCCAGGGCGCCCGATCGCCCACGGCGAGTGCAAGCTCCGCCGCAACCCCGCCGTCAGCAGGGCCACCTGCACGCCCGCGAGCGCCGCGCCCATGCGCCCGCACGGCAACACGCCATGCCGCGGGCCCCGAAGCCCGCAGCAACCACACCAGCACACGCTCGCATGCCCACGATGCCGCCACGACCAACACGGTCCAAGCCAGCAGGTCAGCCGTCTCGATGAGCAGCTTCGCCTGATAGATGCGTTCGCCCACGGTGCCCGTCGCCATGCCGATCAGCTCCGCCGCCACACCGGCCTTCCAGCTCATGCCAATCACGGCGCGGGCGCACGAAAGCACAAACGGCAGGACTTCGCGCCAGGCGTGGGCGAGGAACAGTCGCCAGCCCCGCACGCCATGCAGGCGAAACATCTGCTCCAGCGGCTTATCCACTTGTGCCAAACCCTCGACCAGCGAGAAATATACGCCCGGCAGCGCCATCAAAAAGACCGCCGCAATGCTTACGCGCGCCGACCCCAGCCAAATGAGCAGCAGAACCACCACGCAGGCAACCGGCGTCGCCTTTACAAACGAAAGCGCCGGCGCCACCAGGCGGGCAAACGTCCGCGACCGCACCGAGGCTCCCGCCAGCACGCCACCGCACACCGCGGCAAGCGCCAGCCCGCCTAAGATTCGCGCGCCTGAGCCCATCAGAATCGCCCACGTGCCGGCATCGCACACCAGCCGCAGCAACGCCACCACGACAGCACCCGGCCCCGGCAAAATCAGCGGCTGCGCCACCAGCGCCGCCGCGAAGACCCACACGGCAAGCCAAAAGGCGGCAACGGCACCTGCTGCCGCCACCGCCTTCATACGTTCTGTCATTTGTCGAGCAAACGCACGCACGGGTTACTCCATGTAGTAGAAATCGTCAGCCGGGAGCTTGCCGCCCACGGCACTCGCGTCCGCATCGGCCAGCACCTGCAGATACCCACCGAGCGCGGTCTTCATATCCTTCCCCGTCTGGCACACGAGCATGCATCCGGGAATCGCTTTTCCGGCAATCGTGGCGTTATCCACGATGCCCGCATCGACCACGGTCTGAGCCCAGTCTGCCGGCGCCGCGTTGACGGCCTCAACGCTCGCCGCATGGCAGCTCAAGAATTCCGCCACGGCCTCGGGATGCTCCTCGGCAAAAGCACGGCGCACCACGGTCACGCCCGTCAGCAAACGGGAGCCCGTGTTGCCCGCCAGCTCATCCCACACATCGGTCAGACTTACCGGCGCCGACAGCTTGCCTTCGCTCTTGGCGATGGCAGCGGTCTTGAACGGCTCGGGCAGCACGCCCACGGCGGACGGGTCGGCAAGCAGGGCCGACAGCACCTCGGTGGGCTCGCTCTTAAACTCAAGCGCCACCTGGCCGGTCAGGCCCGCGCGCTCCAGCAGGTAGCTCATGACGTACTCCGGCGTGGTGCCCTTGCCCGTCATGTAGACGGTATGGCCCGCCAGATCGCCAAACGAGGTAACGTCCACGTTACCCGTCACCACGTTCAGCACGCCCAACGTGTTGATGTCGATGACCTGCACCGCGCCCTCGGTCTTGTTGTAGAGCACGCTCGCCACGTTGGCGGGCACCAGGGCAATGTCGATATCGCCCTGAATGACCTTGGGCACAATCTCGTCGGCGGCGGCGCTAATCGCAAAGTCAAACTCATTGTCCGTCTCGCCATCGGCCGCCCGGTCCATAAACTGCACCAGACCAATCGACGTCGGACCCTTGAGCGAGGCGACGTGCACCTCGACCGGCTCCGCAGCAGCACCGGCGCCGTCCGTGGCAGCCGAGCCCGCGGCAGGCCCCGCCCCCGCAGCTCCGCCACCACAGCCAACCAGCGCAAGCGACAACGCGCCCGCGGCAAGCGCCGAGGCAAATCCCCGGCGCGACAGCTCAAAATCAAACGCGCGCATCGCTAGCACGTCCCCTCGTTGGGCATCGTCCAGGCGTGATGGTCGGTATGCAGCAGCTCCTCGGCCAGCGGCGAAAGCGGAGCACCCAAGAACTCGCGATAGCACGCCTGGACATCGGGATTCTCGTGCGAGAAGCGAATCTCGGCGTTCGCATCGAGACCCCACAGCACTTGGCCACGCTCGGCCGCCAGCTCGCAGCCGTCATGGATGGGCTGACCGCCTCCGCCGACGCAGCCGCCCGGGCATGCCATAACCTCAACGAAGTCATAGCTCACACGGCCGTCGCGAATCGCGTCGAGCAGGCGGGCGGCGTTGCCCAGCCCGTGCGCCACGGCGACGCGCACCTTGGTGCCATCGATATCGGCGACGGTTTCCTTCCAGCCGTCCAGGCCACGCACGTCGGTAAAGAAGTCCGCATCGGGGTTCTTGCCCGTCACCAGGTAATAAGCCGAGCGCACGGCGGCCTCCATCACGCCGCCCGTGGCGCCAAAGATCACGCCCGCGCCCGTGCCGAAACCCAGCGGTGTGTCGAGCGGCTCCTCGGTAAGCGTGTCCACGCTCACGTGGCTCGCGCGGATCATACGCACCATCTCGCGCACCGTCAGCGCAACGTCTACGTCGGGCGCGCCGCCCTCGCCCACCATACTCGGCAGCGCGCACTCGGCCTTCTTGGCCGTGCACGGCATCACGGACACCACAAACAGGCGCTCGGGCTCCACGCCCAGCACCTTGGCGTAGTACGTCTTGGCGATGGCGCCAAACATCTGCTGCGGCGACTTGGACGTAGACAGGCTGTCGACAAACTCCGGATAGCGTGCCTTCACAAAGCGCACCCAGCCCGGGCAGCAGCTCGTGAACATGGGCCAGCCACGGCTATCGCCCTCACCCTTGGCAGCAGCACCCAAGCGCTCGAGCAGCTCGGAGCCCTCCTCCATAATGGTGAGGTCGGCCGAGAAATCGGTGTCAAACACGTACTCAAAGCCCACGCGACGCAGCGCGCACGCCAGGCGCTCGACGGTGGCCTCCTCGCGCGGAATACCGAGCTCCTCGCCCCAAGCGCTACGCACGGCCGGCGCAATCTGCACCAGCACGATCTTGTCGGGATCGGCGAGAGCATCGAACACCGTCTCGGTGTCGTCGCGCTCGCGCAGCGCACCCGTCGGACAATGCGTAATGCACTGGCCGCACGCGACGCAATCGGTCTTGCCGATCGGCGCACGCCCGCGGGTGCCCACGGCGGTATGCGTGGCGCGGTTGGTCAGGTCCCAAATTCCTAAGCCCTGCACGCTCTCGCACACCTTGATGCAGCGCATACATTTGATGCACTTGTCGTTATCGCGGATGATGGGGAAATCGAAGTCCCAGCCCTCGCGCGCCAGGTGCTGCTCGTACGGCAGATAGAAGATGCCCAGGTCGTTGGCGATGGTCTGCAGGTTGCAGTTACCGCTGCGCACGCAGCTCGTACAGCGCGAGTCGTGCTGGGACAGCAGCAGCTGCACGTTGGTGCGACGCGCCTCGCGGGCCTTGGGGCTGTTGGTGTGGACCACCATGCCGTCGAGCACGTAGTTGTTGCAGGCGGCAACCAGCTGGTCGCAGCCCTCAACCTCGACCACGCACACGCGGCAACCGCCGATCTCGTTTAGATCGCGCAGGTAGCACAGGGTGGGAATCTGGATGTCGACGGACTTGGCCGCATCCAGGATCGTGGTGTGCTCGGGCACCACGACCTCGCAATTATCGATAGTGAGCTTGACCATGTTGAGTGCTCCGCTTTCGGTGTTGTCGCTGACAGTGGGGTTGTTGAGCTCTACCATTCCAGGTTCCTCCCTCCGCGGAACGCGCCAAAGCCAAAGTGGTCGCAACGCAGGCAGCGGCTTGCCTCCTGGCGTGCCTCCTGCTCGGTAAGGCCCTGCTCGACCAGATTCCAATCGTGGATGCGCTCGCCGGCCTCGCGCTCGCCCAGCTCGCAGCGGCCGCACTCGTGCTTGCCCTTAAACTGCACGGTCGGCAGCTCAACGTCGAGCTTGATCTTGTGGTCAAAGCCCAGGTAGCGGTCGATATTTGCCGAAGCAACTCGACCGGCGTTGATGGCACGGATGACCGTGGCGGGGCCGGTCTGGCAGTCGCCGCCGCTAAAGAGGCCATCGAAGTTGGGCACGGCGCCGTCCGAATCGGTGACGACGCGACCCCACTTGCAGGCGATACCCATGTCCTCAAACGGCTTGGAATCGATGTCCTGGCCAATGGCCACAAACACGCGCTCGCAGGGAATGATGCGCTCGGGCGTAGCGGCGGCACGCGGAGCCGGACGACCGCGGCGGGGCTCGCCGATAATCTGCGGCTGCACGCGCAAGCCGCTCACGCGACCGTCCTCGCCCGTCTCGATGGCGAGTGGGGCCGTCAACTCCAGCACCTCGCAGCCCTCGGCCTGGGCACCGGCGATCTCGGCGTCCTGGGCCGTCATATCGCAGATGCGACGGCGGTAGACGATGCTTACCTTTTCGGCACCGCAGCGCACGGCAGAGCGAGCCACGTCCATGGCAACGTTGCCGCCGCCGATGACGCACACGCGCTGGCCGCTTAGGTCGGGCAGCTCGTCATCGCCGATGGCGCGCAGCATCTTGACGGCCGACTCAACGCCGGGCGCCTCTTCGCCCGGAAGGCCGAGCTTCTTATCGCTGTGGGCACCGATGGCCAAGTAGACGGCATCGAACTCGTCGCGCAGACGGGCGAGCTCCTCACCGCTCACGGAGTGATCGAGCTCCACGTCGATGCCGGCGCTCAAGATCCAGTCGACCTCGGCCTGCAGGCGCTCGCGCGGCAGACGATAGCTGGGGATGCCGTAGCGCAGCATGCCGCCCAGGTGGTGGCGCTGCTCAAAAATGGTCACCTTGTGGCCCATCACGGCCAGGTAGTAGGCGCATGAAAGGCCGGCTGGGCCGCCACCGATCACGGCGATGCGCTTGCCGGTGTTGTCGGCCACGCTGGGCTTGTAATCGTTGAGGTCGCTGTGCTCAACGGCAAAACGCTTGAGGGCGAGGATGTTCATGGGATCGTCGACCATGCCGCGACGGCAGTGCATCTCGCAGGGATGCTCGCACACCAGGCCGCAAACGAGCGGCAGCGGATTGTTCTTGCGGATGACCTTGACGGCATCGGCATAGCGACCGGCCTCGACGAGCGAAATGTACCCGGGAATGTCGACGTGCGCCGGGCAGCCCGAGACGCACGGAACGCGGGCATCGCGGTCAAAGCCGCAGGAGTGCTCACGGATGTGGTGCTCAAAGTCGTCGCGAAAACCGCGGATAGCCGTAAGCGCCATGGCGCCGGCCTCGTAACCGATGGCGCAGTCGCTCGAAAGATAGATGGTGCGGGCGGTGCGCTCGATCAGATTGAGCGTGGACTCATCGGCGCGGCCTTCGAGCACATCGGCGAGCAGGTCGCTCAGCGCGCTCAGGCCCACACGGCAGGGCGTGCACTTGCCGCAGCTCTGGGTGGAGCACAGGTTGACGAGTGCTGCCGTAAACTCAACGGGACACGGGGCGAGCGAACTCACCGCCAGACGACGTCCGAGCGCATCGTGCAGGTCGTCCATGACGGCCTGAGCGTGGCTGCGTTCCATTACATGCAGTCGAGCCATAAGATCCCCTCTCACATGGCAGCCCGGAGGCGAGGCCGGGCGAAATTGCTACACGCAACACACTGACCTATAAAGTTGTTTGGCAGCAACACGGTTCGGCAGGCGGTATGAAACGTCGTCCTCAGCGGTGAAATAGAACATCACCGCAGATAAATGCCATATTTGATAAACGCGTTACCCACAATGCGGCACTTGGGGACACTCCTCACTCTGGTGCATCGTGGACAGGTTTGTTTGCACCAATCGTGAGTTGCGGTGAAATAGGGACTGAAAAGCCGCTCAAAAGGCCAAAACAATCCGTATTCCACCGCAACTTCAAGACGTTGGTGCATATGAACCTGTCCCCCTTGCACCAAAAAGGGCCCCGAGCATAATCTGCTCGGGGCCCAAACTCGCCTCGACTTAGAGCGCGACGCGTATGTTACTTGCGCTTGCCGCCGCCGTCAC
>OLOQ01002159.1_pt1 | contig 16778 bp, 10 predicted proteins | sample 1673101 | NCBI WGS metagenome assembly OLOQ01 (sample SAMEA3136754, study PRJEB25190) | human gut metagenome | biome: human gut; feature: human-associated habitat; material: faeces | place: Austria | collected 2013 | reverse complement strand
AAGAAGGGACTGAAATTCTGCTCTGAATGTGGTAAACCGAAACCGCAGCGGGAAGAGTGGATATGCAGCTGCGGCGCAGTAAATACCGGTAAATTCTGTTCTGAATGCGGAAGCCCAAGACCGACCGGAAAGTGGACATGCAGCTGTGGTGCGGTAAATACAGGAAAGTTCTGTGCAGAATGTGGAAAGCCAAGACAGTAAAATACAGCAGGGGGAGAAATGTCTATGTCTGATCTGAGAGAATATAAATGCCCTGCCTGTGGCGGTGCAATAGAATTTGACAGTAAGTCCCAGAAAATGAAGTGTCCATACTGTGATACAGAATTTGAACTTGAGACATTAAAAGAACTGGATGCGCAGATGGAGCGTGAAGCCGGACAGCAGGATGATCTGTCAGGATGGCAGACAGATGCCGGTGGAGAATGGCAGGAAGGTGAGACAGATGGAATGAATGTCTATACCTGTCAGTCCTGTGGTGGTGAGATTATCGCAGATGAGAATACAGGAGCATCAAATTGTCCGTATTGTGGAAATCCCGTAATTATGACAGAGAAGTTTAAAGGTGCATTAAGGCCGGATCTGGTGATTCCGTTCAAATTGGATAAGAAAGCGGCAAAAGAAGCATATTACAGGCATATTAAGGGAAGAACATTTTTGCCAAAAGCATTTCGCAGGGAAAATCATATTGATGAGATTAAGGGGCTATATGTTCCGTTCTGGCTTTTTGACGGGGATGTTGATGCTGATGTGCGTTATAAGGCGACAAAGGTAAGAATGTGGAGTGACCATGATTATGATTATACGGAGACCAGCTACTATTCTGTGGAGCGAAGCGGAGAGATGACATTCGTTTCTGTACCTGTAGATGGATCAGAAAAGATGGCAGATGATTTGATGGAATCCATTGAACCATTTAAAATTTCAGAGTCTGTGGATTTTCAGACTGCATATCTTTCCGGATATCTGGCAGATAAGTATGATGTCAGTGAAAAAGAGAGCATCAACAGGGCACATGACCGTATGAAAAAGAGCGCAGAGGAAGTACTGGCAGATACAGTGAAGGGTTATGCTTCTGTTGTTCCCGAAAATACAAACGTAAATATTTCAGGCGGAAAAGCACAGTATGCACTGTATCCGGTATGGATTCTGAATACAACATGGAAAGATAAGAAATATATATTTGCAATGAACGGACAAACCGGAAAAATGACAGGAGACCTTCCGATTGACAGGGGAATTTATTTGAAATGGCTTGCCGGACTGACCGCTGTATTTACGGTTGTTTTGTGCCTTGCCGGACTGCTGATTTTTTAGGGGAGGACGAAAGATATGCTGAAGAAAAAGATCATACCTGTATTTCTGGCTTCTGTCCTTACTGTATCAGGTACAACAGGATTTGTGACGGAAGCATTTTCAGAAAATGTTTATGCGGCAGAAGAAGTGCATACAGAAAGGCTGGCAGATTTTGCAGATCTGTTAGATGATGGGCAGAAAGAAGAACTGGAGGCGAAACTGGATCAGGTCAGCGAGGACTACGGCTGTGATGTTGTGGTTGTCACAGAGGAGACTCTGGATGGTGCAGTTCCGCAGGATTATGCAGATGATTTCTTTGATTATAATGACTATGGCATGGGAGAGGACAAGAGTGGTATATTGTTTTTGATAACCATGTCAGAACGTAAGCGGTGTATCTCCACACATGGAGAGGCTATTCAGATTTTTACTGATGCAGGACAGGAATATATGACGGATAACTTTGTGTCATATTTATCCGATGGTGAGTATTATGAGGGCTTTATGAAGTTTGCTGATCTGTGCGAAGAATTTATCATTCAGGCACAGAGCGGAGAACCGTACGATGTAGAAAATCTGCCGGAGGAAACCATCCCTTTTTATATGATATTTCTCATTTCGCTTGTGGTCGGATTTGTGATCGCGCTGATCGTAACCGGAGTAATGAGAAGCCGGATGAAGACTGTACATATGAAGCCGGATGCAGCAGATTATATGAAAGACGGAAGTCTTCATATTAACAGAAGCCGGGATATATTTCTGTATCATCAGGTCACACGTACGGCGAAGCCGAAGGAAGAGAGTTCCGGTGGCGGTGGAAGCAGTACCCATACAAGTTCTTCGGGTGAGACGCATGGGGGTTCCAGTGGATCATTTTAATTGACTGGCATGACATATAAAAATCCTGATCTTTTATATTATTTTATGGGATAACCATAAAATGACAGGAAAGATTGGGATTTTATTTTGCGTAAAATTACGGATACCGGTTGCAAGACATCAGAGAATATGATACAGTACAAGGTGGTTTGTTTTGTGTAGAGACAGTTGTCCGGCAAAAAGAAAATAAACTGCGAAGCGGATTGCAAATATCCGCCTGACGATAACAGATTTCTGCACAAAAGAATTATAAAATGAAATAAAAAACAGAAATAATGGAGAGGACATGAAAAAATACGTTGATAATTTTATGCAATACCGGTTTCTTCTGTCAGAACTGGTAAAAAAAGGGATTAAGCTGAAATACAGACGTTCTTATCTGGGAATGATATGGTCTATGCTGGAGCCGCTGCTTACCATGATTGTGCTTACAATTGTATTTGGTACTTTGTATGGAAATACAGACAGGACCTTTCCTGTATATATCCTGACCGGACGACTCCTGTACAGTTTCTTTTCACAGTCCACCAAGGCCGCTTTGAAATCTATACGTCAGAACTCGGCAATGATCAAAAAGGTATATGTACCCAAATATTTGTATCCGCTGTCCAGTGTGCTTTTTAACTATGTGATTTTTCTGATCTCACTGATCGTACTGGCAATGGTGAGTGTAATACTTGGTGTAAAGCCTACGTTCTATCTGCTTCAGGCACCAATCGCACTGATACTGATTCTTGTTATGTCATATGGATGCGGAATGATTCTGGCAACAATAGGTGTATTTTTCAGAGATATGGAATATCTCTGGTCTGTAGCACTTATGCTGGTTATGTATACATGTGCGATTTTCTATTATCCGACGCGTTTGTTAAAAAGTGGATATTCCTGGCTGTTAAAGTATAATCCATTATATTGTGTTATACACAATTTCCGTGCATGTGTGCTGGGTGATCCATTGAATTGGAATTATATGCTGTATGCATTTATATTTTCGATAGTTGCTATTATAATCGGAACATACACGTTCTATAAGAAACAGGATAAATTTATTCTTCATATTTAAGGGGACAGGAATGGGTAAAGAAGCACTTATTGTTGATAATGTCAGTATGAAATTCAACCTGAGCAGTGAAAAGGTTGATAATATAAAAGAATATATTATTAAATCTATTAAACATCAGATCAGTTATGATGAATTCTGGTCTTTAAGGAATGTCAGTTTTACAATGAACAAGGGTGAACGAATGGGAATCCTTGGATTAAACGGTGCAGGAAAGAGTACGCTGTTAAAGGTTATTTCCGGCGTTTATAAACCAACGGAAGGTAAAGTGATCCGTCATGGGAAAGTGGTGCCTCTGTTGGAGCTTGGGGCAGGCTTTGACCAGCAGTACACCGGTAAAGAAAATATATTTTTATATGGAGCAGTGCTTGGATATGGTCGTCAATACATGGAAGAAAAATATGATCAGATTGTAGAGTTTTCCGGATTAGAGGATTTTATGGATGTACCTATTAAAAACTATTCATCAGGTATGAAATCAAAGTTGGGATTTGCAATCGCAACGATAGCTGAACCGGAAATTTTAATTTTAGATGAAGTACTTTCTGTAGGAGATGGTAAGTTCAGAAAGAAGAGTGAAAAGAAAATCCTTGATATGATGCAGGATGGTACGGCGGTTTTATTTGTGTCACATTCACTTGCACAGGTAAAACGTATCTGCAATAAAGCTATGATCCTTGAAGGGGGAAAAATGATTGCTTTTGGGGATGTAGATGAAGTGGCACAGGTTTATGCAGAAATGACGGGTGAACTGGATGAGTTAACAGTGGGTCAGAAAAATCTTGTGAAAAAAAAGAATAAAAAAAAGAAAACAGAAAAAATCAAACAGGAAGATAAAAGGGAGGTTATGGAAGAATCATGAATATAGCGATTGTTTTTGCTGGTGGAAGCGGAGTCAGAATGGGAGCCGGTGTCCCGAAACAGTTTTTGGAAATAAATGGGAAACCGATTATTGTTCATACACTTCAACTTTTTCAGTGCCATGATATGATTGATAAAATATATATTTCAGTACTTGCTGATTATATCCCTTATATGAAAGAATTGGTAGATGAATACCGTTTGAATAAGGTGGCAGATGTTATTCCAGGTGGAGAGACTGCACAGGATTCGATTTATAATGCGTTAAAAAAAGCAGAAAGTGAAAATGCAGAGGATTCTATCGTACTATTGCATGATGGTGTACGCCCATTTGTATCTTATGAAGTGATCAGTAATAATATTCGCTCTGTACAGGAAAAAGGCAATGCAATTACCTGTACTCCTTGTTTTGAAACAATCATGATCAGTAAGGATGGGAGTCACGTCGACTCTGTTCCATATCGTAAGGAAACGTTTGCAGCGCAGGCACCACAGAGCTTTTACTTAAAAGATATTATTGCTGCACATGATGCAGTTAGAAGTACACCTACAAAATATGAAAATATGGTTGATGCGTGTACGATTATTCGCAGCCAGGGGATTGAAGCACATATGGTGGAAGGAAACAGAGGCAATATTAAAGTTACGACACCGGAAGATGTGTATACGTTTCGTGCATTGTTACAGTACAAAGAGAATGAACAGGCATTTGGACTGGGTATTACAAATCGTATAGGAAATGGAAGAAAGCCTTTATAGAAAAGGTAAGTATAAACATATGGAGAATGGAGAAGTTGAAATGAACGAGTGCATGGAAAATGAAATTATGCAGCAAGATCTGGAGATGCTTGTAGATAGTGATCTGCCAATTACAGCATTAGAGGGTAAGTCGGTACTTGTGACAGGTGCGACAGGATTGATTGGTTCGCAGATGGTATATTTGCTTGCATGTTATAACCGAATGCGTAACCTTCAGATTCATATTATTGCTATGGTGCGTAATGAAGAAAAAGGGAAAAAGATGTTTTCGCATCTGATTGGGCGTGGGGATGTTGAATTGCTTGTTGGTGATATAAATAGACCAGTGGTATATTCGGATTCTGTAGATTACATTATACACGGAGCCAGTGCAACCAGTTCAAAATATTTTGTGTCTAATCCTGTTGAAACAATTTATACGGCATTGGATGGAACGTCAAATATCTTAAAGTTTGCTACAGAAAAAAAGATAAATGGGATGGTGTATCTGTCATCTTTGGAGGTATATGGAACACCGGAGAAAGATGCAGATCTGATTACAGAAAATGATTATGGATATATTGAACCGCTCAGTGTAAGAAGCAGCTATTCCGAAGGAAAACGTATGGTAGAGTGTTTGTGTGCATCTTATGCACACGAATATAGTGTACCGGTTAAGATTGCCAGACTTTCTCAGACCTTTGGACCGGGAGTTGCATACGAAGATGGAAGGGTGTTTGCGGAATTTGCACGCTGTGCATTGGAACAGCGGGATATTGTACTGCATACGCAGGGACATACGGTAAGAAGTTATTGTTACACAAAAGATGCACTTTCTGCATTATTATACATTTTAATTTCCGGTAAAGCAGGGGAAGCATATAATGTTACGAATATGGATACTGCGGTGTCGATTAAGGAAATGGCAGAATTGGTCTGTGAGACAATTGGAAGTGGAAAAATCAAAACTGTGATCGATATTCCTGAGGATTTAGCCTCTTTCGGATATAATCCGGAAATGATAATCCGATTGGATAGTAAAAAATTAATGCAGCTTGGCTGGAAAGCAACAATTGGATTAGAAGAGATGTTTGAGCGTTTGATAAAGGGAATGAAGAAATAATTTGAAAGGAGATCTACAATATGAAATTTGGTGTAGTGATTCACAAACCGACAATGAATTTGGGGGATGATATTCAGACCTATGCAGCAGCTAAATTATTGCCTCATGTTGATTATCAGATAGATAGAGAATATATTAGTGATTTTAAAAGTGAAAATGATGAACCGGTAGCTGTTATCATGAATGCATGGTGGATGTGGAAAAAATGGAACTGGCCGCCTGCAGACTGTATTATCCCCAAATTACTGAGCATGCATATTAATAATTATGGGGTTGCAAGAAAATCATCTCCAATTTATGCCGAATGGGCGCAGGGATGTGGAGGAGAGTTTTTTAAGAAGTATGGTCCGGTGGGATGCAGAGATATGGCATCGCTTGATTTTTTTAAAGAACAGGGTATAGATTGCTATTTTAGCGGGTGTCTTACATTAACAATTCCGAAACAGGAGAAAACGGAAGATGCGGGAACATATGTCTGTTTGGTTGATTTAAACGATAAGATCAGAGCGAAAGCAATGGAATATCTGAAAGATACAGGACTAGAAATTCGGGTTATAAGTCATAATTGTGATTATAGAAAATCGAACGCAACATTTGAAGAGAGAATGGCAAAAGCAGAGGAGATACTTACTTTATATCAAAATGCTAAATTTGTTATTACGCGAAGGCTGCATGTAACATTGCCTTGTCTTGCACTAGAGACCCCCGTTTTGTCAATCGTTGATCTCAAGGATGCGGAAGGAAATGGGACACGCTGGGGATGTTATATGGATACGGTTCGTTGTATTGATAATGAAGATTTCTTATCTGGTAATTTTGAGTATGATTTCAATAATCCGCCAGAAAATAAAAAAGGATATCTTGCTTTACGCGAAAAGCTGATTCAGGATGTACAGGATTTTGTTGCCGAGTATGAGAATTGTGATCTGCCATTAGAACAGGTGCGGAAGACTACCTATACACCGTTGGAGCGTTTAGAGTGGCAGAATAACATGAAAACAGAAGTGTTAGAGAAGTGGTTAAAGAAAAGCAGAAAACTTCTGGATGATAAAAAATTATTTGAAAAAAAATATAAGGATACATTAAAAAACCTGAGAAAGTACAAAAAATATGTAGATGAATTACAAAGTCAGGGAATTATTAGTGAAATTAAGCTTCCTGATGTGGAGGATACACCGAAATCAGAGCAGCAATTGCAGCGAGATGCTTTCAAAAATAAAATTTGGAAGAAAATTAAAAAAATGTTTTGATTATAAAAAGCAGATGGTTTATTTGAAAGATTCAAATGCCATCTGCTTTTGTTATGATAGTGTAGTTGTATTATAAAAATTGGTTATTTGATCTTGATGGATACAATCTTACTATCTAGTCCATAAACTGTAGTTTTTCCTATTGTAGTGTATGGAACAATTTTATAGTAATAAGTAGACTTCCTCTTTAATTTAGAATCTTTATAGGTAATGGTTTTATTCTTTTTTATCGTAGAAATTTTTGTATAGCTGCCATTTTTGGAGGCTGAACGATAAACAACATAGCCGGAAGCTGATGAAAGTTTTTTCCAATTTAATGTAGCTGTTTTTGCTGACTTTGATTTTCCGGAAAGTGATTTTACAGTTAATGTATTAACATAACTGGAATTAACTTTTACATTATTATAAGTATTCTTTTTGAAAGTATTCGGATAAACAGTCCCCTTTACTTTGGAAGAAAGAATAATCGCCCTACTACAGGAAGAGATTGTATTGCTGCTAAGAATAAGTTTACCTGAGTCAGCACGGATACCATCAATTTTTTTTGAATTGCCTGTTATGATATTTTTCTTCAACGTAATTGCGTAGGAGGTAGAGGCAGGGTTGCAATAAATAGGGTAAGCCTTGCATTTTTTTATTGTGTTTCCACTGATCGTCATTTTGCACTTTACAGAGTTGATCGCAATTCCTTTATCTTTTCCAGAGGTAATGGTATTGTCGGATATTGTACCTGTTTTGCTTTTGGTAAAGATAAAAATACCTGTATTGGCAGGTTTGCTGATTGAGTTGCCAGAGATAGTTCTTGCAGTACTCTTTTCGGCACAGATGCCATACTTACCAGGTGAGGTAATTTGATTATTCGCAATGGTAGAAACTTTGCTGTTGTTATATACATGTACACCAGTAATAGCAGGTGATTGTATCGTATTGGCTTTTATGGTTTTGGCAGTAGCACAATCGATAAATACACCATGTTTTCCAGAAGCATTAATGGTATTACTGGAAAGTTTATTTACTGTACATTTGTTATGCAAAAATACACTGTTTGTTTTTGCAGAAGAAAGCGTATTTTTACTTATTTCAGTGACTGTGCTTCCGTCAATGTTAATGTTGACATTTCCGGCAGAAATATTGTTGTCTGTGATTAAGTCAACATTAGAATTATTATAAATAAATATTCCGTTGATACCAGGCTTGTTAACCGTATTTGAAGAAATATTCGTAGCACTGGCATTTTCTATCATAATAGCATTGTTAGTTGGTGTAGTTACTGTATTCCCTGAAATGGATTTTGCAGAGGATTTTTCAAATATATGTATGCCGGAAAGGGGCTTATTGATTGTATTATTGTCAATGATTCCATTGGTAGAGGATTCGCGTAACTGTATGCCATAGAAGGTATTTTTAGGCTTTGAAACCTGAGAATAAGTTATTGTATTTCCAGTTATTGTTGAGTTCCTGGCGTCTTGCAGACGGATTCCATGTCCATCCGTATTGATCGTATTATCGGAGATGGTTATGCCGCTGATAAAATAATTACCTGCAGGAATTGTATCTCCAGAGCCGGTAGTGGCAGAACCTAGATTTAAACCACTGACAAAAATAGCGGCATTTTCGTAATCTTCATAAGGGTCATTACCTGAAGCTGCAATTGTATTATTGCTGATAACCATTTTTTGATTGTTCACAGGAGTTTGATATGTAACCGGGGTTGATGATGGAATATGTCCTTCTTTTACTGCTGTGGAAGCAAGAAAAGTACCACTTTCACGAACGGAATATATCATGATACCTTGCGGAGTATCAGTTATGGTATTGCCTGTAATAGTACAGTTGATGTAATTCATTGCCTGTATAGCTAGACTCTTAAGACTGGTAAATGTATTGTTGGAAATTTCTATCGTGTCTACTGGATTGTTTAGTATTGCAGTGTGACTACCAATACCACGTGGAACATTTTTAAAGGAGCAACCGGTAATTTTTACATTCTTTAAAGGAAGATCTTCAGATAGATAACCGGACAAGTGAGATTCTAGTAAAATATCAAGCTGAATGGCTTCATAGGTATAGGGTTTGGCACTTGTCGATAATGCCTGATCGGCAAAATTACAATTTTGAATTGTGATACCGTTATTGCCAGCAATCTCCATAAGGTGAGAATTGGAACAATTTTTCAATGTGGCATTCATCAGAGTAATGTTCTGTGTATGACAGATCTTGATGGCGGTATTGCTATTGCCATTTTCGTTCCAGATACCGCCATCAATGGTAATATTTTGGTAATAATAACCTGAATGTGTATCATTACTGTCGCCCACTTTTATCATGTTGTAATTGCTTCCCTTGTTTTGAGTAAGGGTAACACCTGTCAGGCAAAGATAAGTGTTGCTGTAAATACGAAGTCCTTGTGTGAGAGAATATTTTCCGGGATCTACAAAAACTTTGTATGGTAAGTCTGTTGTTGCATTTTCCTGAGCTTCATCTAGTGCAGATTGTATAGCGGCATATGCACTGGTGGAAGAAATTTCACTTTTGGTTACATTAATAACATAATACCCATTGGAAACAGCTCCTTTGGGAGTATCAAATTGTTCGGAAGTTTCAGTATCTTCCGTTAATTCGATAATTTCGAAATTATCATTGTTCTCTGATTCTTCGATAGTTTCTGATGATTCAGTAGTTTCTGATGATTCAGTAGTTTCTGATGATTCAGTAGTTTCTAATGATTCAGTAGTTTCTGATGATTCAGTAGTTTCTGATGATTCGGTCATTTCCGACACTTCAGTTGTTTTCAATTCCTCGGATTTTTTGAACATTTCAGATACTGTATCCGCAATAGAATCGATATCTTGAATATTCGGTGATGCATATGATGATGAAGTGGATGACAGTAATAAAGCTGTACCCAGAATACAACTGCATACTGTCTTAAAAAAACATTTCTTTTTCATAAATATACCTCCATAAATAATATTATAGTGCTAGTGTACCACCTGAGGTACTATGTGACAAGATAATCACGGGAGTTTGACAGTTGAATATTAAAAAAGTTATCGCAGGTCGCATAAAACCTGCGTTTTTATGTCAAATTTTTCGTTTTGATATGTACTTGTTTGCAATAGTGTGGTATACTTAAAAGAAAAGGGGTTTGTGTTATGTATATTGCAGTTACAGGTAGTAAAAATAATAAAGATATTTACATTTATCAATCATTCCGAAAAAAAGACGGAAAATCATCCTCTCGTATTTATAAGAAGCTTGGAAAATACAACACCTTGTTGGAACAGTTTGATGGTGATAATGAAAAACTTATGGCTTGGGCGAAAAGCGAAGCTGCCAAAGAAACAGATCTCTACAATGAGCGTACGGGGAAAGTAACGGTTGAATTCTCTCAAGCTGCCTGCATTCCTATGAACGAGACACGTTCTTTTCATGCCGGTTATCTATTTCTTCAACAATTATGTACGGAGCTACGCCTTGATAACATCTGCCGTGTGATTAAAGGGCGCCATAAATTTAAGTATGATCTTCATGCGATTCTGACTGATCTCGTTTACGCAAGTGTTCTCTCTCCTTCAAGCAAGCTCAGCAGTTATAATTTTTGCAAAACGATTCTTGAACCACCAAAGTATGAGATTCAGGATGTTTACAGAGCTTTATCTGTAATCGCGGAAGAGTCGGATTTTATCCAAAGTGAACTATACAAAAATTCAAACTTCATCCATCCAAGAAATCAGAAGATACTTTACTATGACTGTACGAATTATTACTTTGAGATTGAGGAAGAAAGCGGTTTGAAGCACTATGGAAAAGGCAAGGAGAACCGTCCAAATCCGATTGTTGGTATGGGGCTGTTTATGGATGCTGATGGCATTCCACTTGCATTTGATGTTTTTCCAGGTAACCAAAACGAGCAGACAACGCTTAAGCCTCTGGAGAAGAAAATCATAAAAGATTTTAACTGTAGTGAATTTATTTTCTGTTCAGATGCCGGTCTTGGAAGTGCAAATAACCGAGCGTTTAACAGCATCGGGAATCGGGCTTATGTCATCACGCATTCCCTTAAAAAGATGAAGCAGGAAGACCGTGATATTGCCCTGAATCCAACACAGTTCAGAAAAGCTGGTTCGACAGATTTTATAGATATCAGGACTTTGGACGAAACTGATGATGAAGTTTTTAACTCCATTTACTACAAGGAAGTCCCTGTTGTTACCGGAGATTTGGATGAGACGCTGATCGTTACATACTCACCGAAATATAAAGCTTATCAGCAAAGAATACGGTCACGTCAAATCGAGCGTGCAGAGATGATTATTAACTCTCCTTGCAAAAAACGAAAGGGCAAAAATCAAAATGATCCAATGCGTTTTGTGAAAAATACTGCCGTAACAAACGATGGTGAGATTGCAGAAAAGAAAGTATATGGAATTGACGAGGAACAGATAGCCAAGGAAGAACTTTTCGATGGTTTCTACGCGGTTATGACAAATCTGGAGGGAAATATCGAGGAAATCATAAAGATTAACAAGCAGCGCTTGGAAATTGAAGAAAACTTCAGAATCATGAAAACAGAATTCGAAGCCAGACCTGTTTATGTCAGAAGAGATGACCGGATCAAGGCACACTTCATGACCTGTTACATCAGCCTTCTTCTCTACCGTCTGTTAGAAAAGAAAATAGGAAATCGCTATACAGCAGAGCAGATCATCGAGACTTTGCGCTCCATGAAAATGACTCTGTTAAATACCGCTAATGGCTATGTTCCCTCTTACACCAGAACTGAAATAACAGATTCTTTACACCGAACTTTCGGTTTTCGGACTGATTATGAATTCATCAAGAAATCTACGATGCGAAGCATCATCAAGCAGACGAAAGAAATAAATTTACCATAGTGTAAAAATATAGCACAATAGCACATATTGCTGCGAAACAAAAAACGGCTGTAAGCCTTGATTTTACTGGCTTCACAACCGTTTTTTTACTTTCCAACTGTCAAAGATGGGATTATACGTTCTTGCAAAAGGCTTGTCAAAATTATTTTTTCCCACCGGTTATGCTTCCATACTTAATCAAAGCCTTCTCTTCTATCACTGCCGTGTTTCTCACAGACTTTCGCATACAGGCTGCCACGCACGGGAGTTTGACAGTTGAATATTCAAAAAAGTTATCGCAGGTCGCATAAAACCTGCATTTTTTATGTCAATTTTTTCGTTTTAGTATGTACTTGTTTGTAATAGTGTGGTATACTTAAAAGAAAAAGAGGTTTATATTATGTATATTGCAGTTACAGGTAGTAAAAATAATAAAGACGTTTACATTTATCAATCATTCCGAAAAAAAGACGGAAAATCATCCTCTCGTATTTATAAGAAGCTTGGAAAATACAACACCTTGTTGGAACAGTTTGATGGTGATAATGAAAAACTTATGGCTTGGGCGAAAAGCGAAGCTGCCAAAGAAACAGATCTCTACAATGAGCGTACGGGGAAAGTAACGGTTGAATTCTCTCAAGCTGCCTGCATTCCTATGAACGAGACACGTTCTTTTCATGCCGGTTATCTATTTCTTCAACAATTATGTACGGAGCTACGCCTTGATAACATCTGCCGTGTGATTAAAGGGCGCCATAAATTTAAGTATGATCTTCATGCGATTCTGACTGATCTCGTTTACGCAAGTGTTCTCTCTCCTTCAAGCAAGCTCAGCAGTTATAATTTTTGCAAAACGATTCTTGAACCACCAAAGTATGAGATTCAGGATGTTTACAGAGCTTTATCTGTAATCGCGGAAGAGTCGGATTTTATCCAAAGTGAACTATACAAAAATTCAAACTTCATCCATCCAAGAAATCAGAAGATACTTTACTATGACTGTACGAATTATTACTTTGAGATTGAGGAAGAAAGCGGTTTGAAGCACTATGGAAAAGGCAAGGAGAACCGTCCAAATCCGATTGTTGGTATGGGGCTGTTTATGGATGCTGATGGCATTCCACTTGCATTTGATGTTTTTCCAGGTAACCAAAACGAGCAGACAACGCTTAAGCCTCTGGAGAAGAAAATCATAAAAGATTTTAACTGTAGTGAATTTATTTTCTGTTCAGATGCCGGTCTTGGAAGTGCAAATAACCGAGCGTTTAACAGCATCGGGAATCGGGCTTATGTCATCACGCATTCCCTTAAAAAGATGAAGCAGGAAGACCGTGATATTGCCCTGAATCCAACACAGTTCAGAAAAGCTGGTTCGACAGATTTTATAGATATCAGGACTTTGGACGAAACTGATGATGAAGTTTTTAACTCCATTTACTACAAGGAAGTCCCTGTTGTTACCGGAGATTTGGATGAGACGCTGATCGTTACATACTCACCGAAATATAAAGCTTATCAGCAAAGAATACGGTCACGTCAAATCGAGCGTGCAGAGATGATTATTAACTCTCCTTGCAAAAAACGAAAGGGCAAAAATCAAAATGATCCAATGCGTTTTGTGAAAAATACTGCCGTAACAAACGATGGTGAGATTGCAGAAAAGAAAGTATATGGAATTGACGAGGAACAGATAGCCAAGGAAGAACTTTTCGATGGTTTCTACGCGGTTATGACAAATCTGGAGGGAAATATCGAGGAAATCATAAAGATTAACAAGCAGCGCTTGGAAATTGAAGAAAACTTCAGAATCATGAAAACAGAATTCGAAGCCAGACCTGTTTATGTCAGAAGAGATGACCGGATCAAGGCACACTTCATGACCTGTTACATCAGCCTTCTTCTCTACCGTCTGTTAGAAAAGAAAATAGGAAATCGCTATACAGCAGAGCAGATCATCGAGACTTTGCGCTCCATGAAAATGACTCTGTTAAATACCGCTAATGGCTATGTTCCATCCTACACCCGAACTGAAATAACGAACTCTTTACACAAAACTTTTGGTTTTCGGACAGACTATGAATTTATCAAAAAATCTACGATGCGAAGCATCATCAAGCAAACAAAAGAAATAGATTTACCATAGTGTAAAAAATATAGCACAATAACACATATCACTGCGAAACAAAAAACGGCTGTAAGCCTTGATTTTACTGGCTTTACGACCATTTTTTTGCTTTTCAACTGTCAAAGATGGGGAATGGAATGTAAAATGTGCGGGGAGGAATAAATATTGTAATTTGGATGGAAATCCGATATACTAAGTCAGAGGATAGCAAAGAATCAAAAGGATATTTTTAGTTATCCGTTATATTGGAGAAATCATGGAAAGAATAGCAGCAAGCGGAATACAGGCGTTACAGATTTTGCTTGAAAATAACGGCATTATTTTGGAATTGCATTTGAGGGGAAAAGGTACAGATTGAAGGAATAACTTGAGGGATAGAAAATGAAAAACTACAAAAATGAAAAAAGCCTGTTTGTTGCGCTGCTTGGATGTACAATATGTCTGATGTTTACCTTGATGTATTTGGGAGGATTTAAAAGTCTGACGTATTTTCTTGGATCAGAAGCAATATATGATTTTCCAGAAACCGATATGATAAAAAATGCAAAAGGATGGGAATATCATGAAGAAGAAAATGGATATTATATTGTCAAGAATAATGCGGTTAATAAATATCGTGTAGATCGCTATGTCAGGACATGGAAATATTTATATTTGACAATTAGCAATTGTTCAGTGTCAGAAGTACACGCAATATTAGAATATTACGATAAAGAAAAAAATATATTAAAAGAACAGCCCATTGTAATTTACAATGGAGAAAATGAGATAGAGCTTAATGAAACTATAGAGATATATCGCATAGGCATACGTATTCGTGATGCGAAAGGTATCTTTTTTTCTATGGATTCAATGGAGATACGAAGTGAAAAGGCTGGATTTTCGTGGCAGAAGTTTTATGAATGTATGGGAATGAGTCTACTTATTTGTGGATGTGTGATATTCATGGGATATTCTGTTAGAAAAAAATATGTTAATACAGAAAATTATGCTTTGGAGAAAAATACTGGACTCTTATATATATTGCAGAGTCTTTATGTGCTGCAGGGGAATATTGTTGGAAAAAAGGCAATTCAGAAGTGCAGAAAAATAGACAGAAAAGTGACAGTTGAAATTTTGTTATGTGTTTTTTTTGCATGGATTTTGTTTTTTGAAATAATGGGATGGACAAAAGGGGAAAGCTATCGTTATTTTTCATTGGGATGTGCTGTTATTTTATTTGCCTGTGGATGTTTGTTGTGGAAAAAAGAATGGAAAAATACAGGAGTTATGTCATCAGTCCTGAAATCATGGTACGGATTATGGATCATGATGGCATTATCAGATGTCTTTAAAGAGGATGGGGAAAAGTTTTTTTCTTATGTGATGATATTTTCAGCAGGCTTTTTTATTTTTGCGTATAATCAGCGATTTAAAGCGGATGCGGTGATATGTCTGTTTTTAAGGGCATTAGAAATAGATTATGTTCTGGTTGTATTGTTTTGTGTCTTTTTTAGACCTAAGATTATAACAGTTTATTATAATGGAATTTGCAGACGTCCAGAGGATTTTGCGATGTATGCCCTGTTAATATTTGCCCTGTTTGTATGGAAGATATATGGGTTAATTGATAATGATGCGTCATATCTTCAGTGGATAGGTTATGGGATGGGGGCAGCGTCAGCACTATATTTTGTACTTAGATCAGGCGGAGTAGTGGCAAAAATTGCATTGATTCTTGTAGCCATAACATATTTATATGGGTGCGTTTATATATGGGTGAAGAAAAGGGTTAGTTTTAGATATCGGTGGAAGCAAATACTGACGGCAATTGTATTTTCATTTTTATGTGTGGTAGTTATACATATTTCGGTCAAATATTTGCCAGATATTTTGCAGACAACGGTTGTGTTTGAGGATGAACAATTGGTCAGTGTACTACCAGAGGATGAATTGCAGCTTTATCAGCAGATGTTTCCAATAACATTGGAAAATGTGACATCGAAAGACACTATCAATGTTATGGGAAGTTGGAAAAATTATGCAAGAATGATGGGGTTATATGGAAATGCAACGCAGATATATAGAAACAGGGAGCCCGTTCAGGCATATAATGGATATCTGGATTTGATGTATCATTACGGTATTTTTGCAGTAATTCCATTTGTATTATATCAAATTTATGGGTTTTGTATATCATTAAAAAAATGTAGAAGATTTTTTGGCAAAAAAAATCCGTATATATTTGTACTATGTGTTAATATTATTTTTACAGTATTTTGTGTGTTTGGGAATGCGTCTGTCAATTTTGGAAACATAGCAGTATGGTGTTATTTCCTTTTTAATGGCGTTTATTTTAAAGAGTGAAAGGTTTGCAATACATTACAGGGAGAAATTTATGTCAGGAAATACAGATGTTTTGATGAAAACAAAAATATTTTTGGTAAAAATCTGTATATGGATATTATTTTCAATTATTACAGGGATTAGCTGTGCAGCCTGGTATGTAACAGGAGGAAATATAACCCAATTTTATAATAGGGGCGACTCTTTGCAGTTTTATACAGAAAAAATTGTAAACAATCTGCAGAAT
>OLOQ01002149.1_pt1 | contig 16807 bp, 6 predicted proteins | sample 1673101 | NCBI WGS metagenome assembly OLOQ01 (sample SAMEA3136754, study PRJEB25190) | human gut metagenome | biome: human gut; feature: human-associated habitat; material: faeces | place: Austria | collected 2013 | reverse complement strand
CGGTGCCCGTGACCTGCGTGGGCGACTGCTCGGGCGAGCGCACCGCCGACATTGCCAGCGCCATCCGCACGGCGTATCACGCGGCCAACGAGCTCTAAGCAAGAAAGCTATCGCGTATTGAGTGGGCGGGGAGTGCCGTTATCGGTGCTCCCCGCCTTTTTGCCAATGAGGGTGCTCTGACCAGCGGGTTCAGAAAATCCGAATCTTGAGCACCCGAAAATCCGAATCCTCAGAACATGAAAATCCGAATCGCTAACACCCGAAAATCCGAATTTGGTGCAAGGGGATTGGCGCAAGTGGTCATGTTTGTTTGCACCATGTTGGCGCGAAGTAACCTGACCGCTTGCACCAAGGGTTTGACTTTTAAGACATCATTAAGGCTTGCGTTGTGGAGCGAACCGCAGGTCAATGCTATTCTTTTACCTTATCGTACGGTGTTGTATTCTGCCTGAATTCTCTACCTGCGAACAACAGATAAACGCGACCGAGCGGAAAAGGATGGCAAGCCCGCAAGCAGGGCAAACGTAAGCGATGAGTGGCATGGACCGACATAACGAGCTCCAGCAGCACAAGACGGCGGCCGAGTACCGCCAAGCTGCCGACGAGCACGTGCGGACCCTCAAGGATTTCTGGAAGGATTTCCTGGTGAGCGGCCTGTTTGTGCTGGCCGCCATCGTTGCCATCTTTGCATGCCTGGCCTGGTTTGCCGCGAATAACCGAGTGAGCGCCACGGGGAGCACGATCGGGGCGAAGGCGGGGCGGTACACGCTGACCGCCGCGGGCGAGGGTGAGTCCGGCGCACACGTGGGCTATTACGAGCGCTCCGAGCGCACGCCCGAGGAAAAGAATGCCATCGATCGCCTGGATACGACCGACGCCATGACGGTAACACTCGGCTCCAACCTGAACAACGAGACCGCAGGTTCTCTGTACCCGGGTGCTCGCGGCAAGATTACATTTACGGTGAAGCCGCTGGTGAGTGACCTGGACGGGGTCACGATCAATCTGTCGCGCTTGCTTAAGGTCACGAACATTGTTGGCGTTGTTGGGGACGGAGGAACGCTGGCGCCCGAGGCGGAGGCGCTCCTCGGCTTGATCAGAGGCCATGTACTGTTCTTTACGAGCTGCGACCAGAACGGCTATTACTCGGATCGTGTGGTTGATAGCAAGATCGAGATTCACAAGAGCGCGTTTTGCGAAAACGGCGATGCGGCCAAGCCAACGAACAAACCCGTCACCATCAATCTGTACTGGGTATGGCCGGAGTACTTTCAGAACTTCGTCCTTACCGGCAACACGAATTACTACAAGAATCTGTTTGCGGCGGCGGGCGACGCAAAGTCTGACTACGGCGCTCTGCAGGCGGACATGAACGAGCATAAAGCGAACTACTTCTATGGCGCGGCAAACGGCACAAGTGCTGCCAACGCTCCTGCGGTTTCGGCTGACATGTCCTTCAGCGACACCGCCATCTGCTCGGCGCTGTACAACAATGCCGACGAGCAGATCGGCAATAAGGTCAAATACATCCAACTTAGAATTAGCGCTCAGGAGGGCATGAGCTCATGAGCACCATGCAAACGCGCCTCGGCGATGCCCACAATTGGATAGAAAACCACCGCGCACAGGCCCTTGCGGTCCTGATACTGCTGGCGGCAATCGTTCTTATCATCGGCTTGTCGCTCTCGTGGTTTGTGGGCAGCAAAAGTCTGTCCACGGTGGGCAAGATCCAAACGCCCGCGCAGCTCAAGATCATGGGTCCCAACCAGACGAGCATCGAGCCCATCGAGATTTCGTATGACGAGTCGCGCGGTGATGTGAAAAACTCCAACGGTACCGTGACCGTTCGTCGCGCGTTTTGTGTGCGGAGCGACAATGGCGATCCCGCTGCCGGCGGTCAAGCGTTTGAGCTGCAGGTGGCAAATACCACGAATATCACGGGGCTGACAATCAACGTGTACCACGTGACGGTCAACGAATCGTCGGCAACGAAGGGAGATGTGGTCGGCCTCGACGGGCTCAACCGCACCTACTCATGGAGCAAGAAGAGCAGCACCCCGATTAAGTTCGCTTTTATCAACTCCGTGGACGGGACAAGTACGTTAGCTAAAGAGCTTGAGGCAAACGACCTGACGTACGGCTCGTACGTGAATGTCCAGAAAAACGCGCGCCCGCTCTACCGGTATCACGAGTTCACAAAGAGTCAGCTCGACGGTTACAGCGATAAGAACAAAAGGGCCAACGCCGCCACGAACTTCATCATCGAATGTACGTGGAATCCAGGCGTTGTGACCGTAAACGGAAAGACAGTCTCCAACGTTAAAGAAACCGACATGGTTTACCTAATTGCTCGCGGCATGAGCGGCACTAATAACTAATAAGTAGGAAGGGAGGGGTGCCAGATGCGGAAAGACAAGAACGAGCAAAATGAAATCGCGAGGCCTGTTGGCAAGCACTTTGCACAGGTTGACGATTCTAAGGCAGAGCCTTGCTGCGCGGAGACGGCGGCCCCTGCTTTCAAAGTGCGTAAACGCCTATGGGCAGTTGCGGTGCTGCTGTGCGCCGTCGCGATTGCGACGGGAACCTACCTTACCTACACGGCCTTTTTGGCGGGCGACTTCCTTAAGTCGGTCGCTGTCTCGGGCACGTCGCAGGCGCTGTTTGCCTCGGACATGCTTACGGGCTACACGAATGAGACGCTGAATGACGAGGGTATTGCCGTCCGAAGCGTCATCGCCGACACGAGTGGGGAAAACTGCTCCTTTACCTTTCGCATTTACAACCATCTGCTGGGCGACAAGAACAAGGTCAACGACAAGGACGTTAACGCGACGCTGAGCGTGGAGGCGACGGGAACGACAGATTGGAGCATAAGCGGTTCGCCCACGCTGACGGCGGGCGGCACGGTTGCCCTTTCCTTCCCTGCCAACAAGGCAACCATGTATACCTATAAGGTTACGTTTTCCAAGGCAGACCTCAACAAAGCATCCTTCACCGTTAAGGCCCGGGTTGGCTCCAATAGCCCCGGCACCAACCTAAAATGGCTTGCGGCCAAGATTGCGCCTTCCGAGCGTGCAGAGGTGACGGCTTCGGGCGTTTCGGGCGAGTGGGTCGACAAGAACAAGGATGATACGAATGTCAGCGACTTCGACGCCTACAACTATCGTGTGACCGTTACGGGCGCTACGACTAAGGTAGAGCTCACGTGGGGAAGCGGGGTCGAGCTCGATCCGTTCTTTGAGGCGAACCACAAGAACTGTGTTAAGCAGGAGACCGTTAGTGGCCGCTCGGTTACATACGATGCGTCTCCCGGCTCGGAAATCATCACCTTTTACCGGAAGGGCACCTCGAAGCCGACAAGCTTTAAAAACATTAGCGTTACGTGTTCAGCCGCGAAGAACTAGTCGAAGCGATCCGCAAGCATAGATTTTGAGACCCCATGCGGGGCATGAGATAGAACGAGGTAGGACCAGATGAGAACGGCAAAGCGCATAACAACCGCATGCCTGACTGCGATCATGATTTTCCAGGCGCTCGCGCCCTCCACAGAGGTGTTCGCGCAAGAGCTCGACGCCGTTATGGAGGCGTCTGTCTCCGCCGCGCGCGCCGCGGGCAACAAGGCGCGTTCCGTACAGGATGCCGTGGCCACCGCGCTGCAAGATGTCGATCAGGCAACATCTGATGACACCGCAACGACTCCGGGCGCTGATGCGGGAGCCACCGAGGGCGGCGACGGTTCTACCAACGCTGGCGAATCGCAGGACTCCACGACCGATGGAACCACCAGCGGCGATGCTCCAGCGGAGGGCGACGCGTCCCAAGACGATGCGGCTACCGATGAGGGTGCTGCTGACGAAGAACAAGCGGATGACGCGGACGCGGATGCCGCTGCCCAGGCAAACACCGCCCCCACCATCGCTACTGTCGAGGATCTCAGGCACGCGTTGGGCGACGGCGATGTCATCACTGACGACTTGGGCGCCGTCACGGCCATTACCTTTGAGTCCAACGCCGACCTTATCGCCATCTCCAACACCGATCCCGCCATCTACCAGAACGCGAACATCTCCAAAGGTGGCTCGACCGGCATCGACTTCGACGTGTGCGGTGCGGAGATCGTGGACGGCCTGGGTAGCCTCACGTTCCAAGGCTTCGGCAGCGATGCCTACCCTTTCAAAGGCGCGCTCAACCTCGGCGACAGGACCCTGACCGTCAACAAGACGCTCTTCAACAACATCGAGCTCAGCGATGCCAACAGCACCGTAAAGCTCACCTGGAAGGGTACCGATGCCCAGCCCATAGTGGCCGCAAAGGTCACGGGCGCGGACAAGACGCTTGCTGCCACCGTTACCGTGGGCACGCCCAAAAGCGATACCGAAAAGGACATCTGCAAGCTCACCTCGCCGCTTGTGGGCGAGGTCACGGGCGCGCTTACACTTAATGCCACCTACACGACAAGCGCGAACAGCCCCCTGGCAGTCGATATGCAATCGAGCGCAGGCAACATGGGCTTGCTTGTGAACGCCCTTGTCGAAGGAGCATCGCTTACGCTTGCTGGCCTCGCCCTGCCGGACAAACTCGACGGTACCCCCACTATCAACGCGACAGCCGCTGATGCCAACGCGGGGGGTCTTATCGGCGAGGCGCGGGAGGGTGCCACCGTCGCCCTACCAACTGGCATCGATGTCTCGGCGCTGAGCGTCGCAGGTAAAAACGCGGCGGGCGGTCTTATCGGTAAGGCCACCAACCTCACGCTCAACATCGCTGATGGCGTAACGGTTAAGCCGGCGTGCAACGTCGGCGATAAAGACAGCGCTTGCTCCGGTGGCGTCATCGGCGACGTGAGCTTTGCGCAAGGATTTATCGTTAAGCCCAATATGTTCGACCTGGGCAAGCTTGTGACGCTTGGCGCATCGCAACGCGCCGGCGCCCTTTTTGGTGTGGCCGATATTTCTAATGGCGACATCGTGGTGCAAGGCGGAACGTATAAGAGCAAGTTCACCTTACCGGAAGAAGTTAGCTTCAACGGCAGCTACGGCGGCCTTGTCGGCAAGGTGTTTGCGACGGCAAAAGGCGTCGATGAGTCGCTGCGCGCCTTTGTGGTCCAAAAGGATGCGAATGAGAAAACGTGCTCAATTGAGTTTGAACTTGCGGGCAAGCTGTCCGATACGGGCGGTGTTGTTGGCTATGTTGGCGATAGCGCGGACTCCAATTCGCAGCCTGTCGCCGTTGTGCTCGACGGCGTGACGGTTGCGTGCAAGGGAGATGCTTCGGCGCGAACGGACGCCGGAAAGTTCGGTGGCGCCGTGGGCGTTGTCGACGCGCGCAATGTCCTTGACGTGCGAGATTTCAAACTTACAAGCGACAATCCTATCGGTAAGGCGCAAAGCAACCGTGCCGCGGGAATTGCAGGCTCCGCGTGGAATGCTGTAATCAAATTCAGCGGCATCACGGATCTGTCGGGCGCAAGTTTTGCCGAAAACAGCACGACGGGCCAGCTCGTATACGAGAACCACAACGCGCTGATCTTCGCTGCCGGCAATGGCTCTAATGGAGAACTGACCGACAAAGGTGCTAAGGGTTGGACCTTCAAACGTAGCAATACTGCCTCAAAGACAGACGACATCGCGACCTACGGCGAGGTCATTCGCTTGGGTAAGGGCTTGGACGGTAAGGGCCTGGGCAATAGCTTTATTGCGCTCGATCCGAACTCGCACAAGTTGACCTTGCCGACGTCGCCGACATCAGACGGCGGTGCCTACACCCTAACCTCTGTTGAGGATTTCGCCAAACTTGCAATCACCTGGCAAACCAACGGCTACTACTCCATGGTCGAGGGCGTTTCTGAAAACAACCCGAACATCTTGCAGTCCTCGACCATTACGGTGAACGGCACTATTGATCTCAATGGCACGGGCCTGACGGGTTTCACGCAGGATCGTGCAGACGGCTCGCAAGTTTTCTCGGGAACGTTGAACGGTGGCGGCACAAATGGCAACGGCACAATCAACCTTGCCGTCGGCGAGCCGTACGGCATGCGCGGCGGGGCCGTGCTTGGCGAAGGCGACACGAGCAAAGGCAACGGCAAAATCTACCGCCACGGCCGCTTGGGCTTGTTCGCGGCCGTCAACGGCGCAACCATCTCCAACGTCACAATCGCTGGCTCCATGAAGTTCGATAACGGTTCGGCTATCGATGCCGGGTCGCTTGCAGGTGCCATCGTCGGCAACCTGTCATTGTCTGGCGTAACGTGCAAAACGAATATCGCGTGTGATGATACGTTTGCCAATGACGTGAACATTGGTGGTATTGCGGGCAGCGTGTCGGCGGCTTCTACGGTTGCGTTTGAGGGCAACAGCAAGGCCCAGGCGACCATCACTAAAGCTCAAACGCTTAACGGCAATATGCGCATTGGCGGCGCTATCGGCTACGTGGGCGACTATACCTCGACATTCAATGTTACGCGCCTCGAAGTTGGCGGATCAATCGAAACCGGCAATTGCGCTAGCGGCAAGATTGCCCAAGTCGGTGGCCTTATCGGCTGCATTGTGCAGGGATCGAACAAGAAGAGCGTTACCATTACCGGTCTTAGCTTTAGTGGATTCACTATGAACGTCGGCAAGAACGGCGATGCAAAGAACGGCGCCGGTGGTCTTCTGGGCTACAGCTGGGGCAATGCCATCGTCACCATTGGCGATGCTGCTGCGAGCGCCAGCGATAACGCCTATGCCCTCAAAACTACCAACAACACGACCGTGACCGCAAATAGCTCTACCGAGGTCGGCGGCCTCGTATACGCCGCCAGTGGCTACTGGATCATCAACGACTACGCCATCGATCTTTCGAACGCAACCATTAATGCCGATAAGGCAACGGTGCTTGGCCTGCTCATCGGCCGAGGTGGCAGAACGGAGAATTCCTCAACATATGGAGTAGAAACTTATAGCGGCTTGTACTTGGAGGACAGGGCAAGTTGGGACACTGCATATAAGGTCAATGGTGCTGCTGCGGGCAATGGCGTGAAAATCAACAACACGGCAATCAAAAGCGACGACAGTGATACTTCGTTTGATGAATGGGTTGGCAATGGCACTAAGCCTGCCTATGGCAACGAAGCCGGCAGCAAGCTTATTGATGGCGAATGGAACGTTGTCGTTTCGCTGCATACCAATGACGGTGCCAATGGCGGCAAGCTCAACATGAGTGGAGAGCCGGGAAGTGACAACAGCTATCAGAATCGGTCGGCTTTCGGCAGTAACCACAAAACGAATGCCTGGACGAGGTATTACTACAATCTTGACAAAGCATATGCGGAGGTAGGCAACAACGAAAAAAATAGCAGCGCAAGCAGTTGGATGGACTCCGCAGAGTACCTACTGCTTTGGTGCGCGTATTTGTATGCGCCCCCTGCAATTCAGACCTATATCATCCCGGGGAATCAGGAAATTTTCAAAGGAAACAATATTGGCACGAGCGACAGCGCGGGCGTGGCAATCAATTTAGATGGATACAGTTTCTATCCTACTGACCCCGCGAAGGGCTCAACGGTTACTGTGAATAATGCAACGATTACGTTCCATTATTCCGACATTAAAGCTGAGCAAGAAGGTAATAAAAAGAATAGCGAAGCCACGCAGCACGAAAATATGCACTGCGCTCTCATCGGAACCCATACGGGCGACCTTAATGTCGAAAACGTCACGCTTGCTGGCACCGTGGGCTCTGTTGTGAACGATGCGGGAAATTCGTCCGGTGCACTTGTGTGCTGCTGTATCTATGGGCCCATCAATGAGACTAATGTGGCGCAGCTCGAGATAGATGGTCTGACACTCGACGGCTTGAAGGTCGACGGTGTGAACGGCAATACCAGCTATGCTCCTCTGCTTATCAACGAGATGCAGACATGCGTGAACCTGAGCGCTAAGAATATTTCTTCAACCCTTAGTTATGCGAAAGGGGACACGGCGGCAACCTCGCTCTTCGGCAGACTCGGCGTGGGAAAAAATTCCGATCAGGTGACGGCAAAGTTTGAGCGAATCAGCTTGCCCAGCCAAAATAGCAATACGATTTTCACCCATGCGAGCCTCCTGGAGAGTTTTGGCTACAAAAGTACGGGCACGGGCTCTGCGGATTACACCTTTACTAAGGCCGATGCCAATGCCGGAATGGTGACGTACGGAAGCGAAATCGATGCCGAGAACAAGGAGTACTCGGGCAAGCAGCTTTGGTATTACGACGAAGCGACGTATGGTGCCGTGAGCGGCTATGTGACGGTTGATGGTAAGAAGGACGGTGACGTCAGGCCTTGGTTCGGTGACTACCTTCCTTATGTTTACAAGGGAAAAGCCACCGAGGATGGCGTCCAGTATCACGAAATTAAAGTCAACCAGCGCATTCCAAAGCTGGTAATGGGATGTGGTACCTACGGCGATCCTTATTCCGTCACAAACGCGGCGGAGATGAATGCCATTGCCAACTACATTAATAACATGACGGCGCTTGACGGCTGGGAGGTCACCATTGTCGCCGACCAGGGTAGGCTCTGCACTCGCCGCAGCAGCGATCACTCGACCGACAATGAGGTTACGTACGTCTACAAGCAGGCGAACGGTACCGATAATAAATGGGAGAAGAAGACCGGAGACGCGTCGACCAATTCCCCGCAGACGCTGAGCGACGAAACCATGCACCGCTATATGCAGAGCGCGTATTACAGCATCGAGCCTACTGAGGGCAATACGATTACTCTCGACGGCGCATCGTTTGGCGGTTTTGGAAATAGGGCCAACCCGTTTAGGGGCGTCATCGTTGGCAACTTTGGCAGTGATAATAAAAACGCAGCCATCAAGATAGAGAATAACGAGGGTTCGCTTCGCGGCCTTATTCCCTATAGTTACGGCAGCGTGGTGCGCGATCTGAATATTCGCTATGTGAACGCGTCGGCGACTATTACTTATTCTGCCAAGGATGCCGACGGCGTTCCGACGGCGTTTTTCGGTGGCGTTGTCGGCTGCATCCTTGGTGGCGATAACATTATCGATGGCGTGGTCGTTAATGGGACGACGGCCGAAAACCCTACAACGGGATTTACCGTCACGGGCGGTGGCGACAAGCCGCATCTTGTTCCCATTGGTGGCTACGTCGGTGCCATTGCGGGTGGCGGCGTGATTTTCCGCAATATGGACAAAAGCGGAAAATCTTCCTGGCGTGCTGGAACTGGTGACAAATCTCGTGGTCTGGGAAAGGGCAACTTTGATCTCTACAACAATCCCTACGTCGGTCGCGTGATTGATGGCTATGCCTTTAGCGAGGGCTGTAAGGTTGAAAACGGTAACGCTAACTACCAGATTAACGAGCTCACAAAAAAAGGAACCCCCTGTGTCACCACCACGGGCACCGACAACAAGTACCTCGGCACTAACGCCGAGGCTCCTGTGACCATGGTAAAAAACGCCCAGGGCCTTTTGGTGCTCTCGGCCATCATCAGCTCGGGTGCGGGTGCTGGCGCGGCACATACCAACTACTCCAATAATGGCGTGTTCCGCGGTTCCAAGGCTTACTGGGGCAGCGATTCGCAAGACCCGGCGATATGCGGCTACCTGTTTGGCAACAAGGAATATGGCAAGGTACGGAATGCTAACTACGCAAATGTGGGCAAGCCTGAGAGTGCTGCCGGCGATTTCGAAATCGCCAAAAACGACGACCAGAAGGCCCCCGGCAAGCAGAGGTGGCACGGCCCGCTCGACCATGATGACGATGTAAATTCGCCCTACCTGGTGGCGTCCTACGCTGCCGACTACCAAACGGGCTATGTGTGCGCGTCGAAATCGATCGGCATGAGCTTGGAGTTCAAGCAGGGCGACACCTACGATATGACCGACTACGGCACGGGGTACGTGGGCCTAAACGGCCGCTACTATTCCAATGCCTGCAATTCGAACCAGCCGGGCACCGACCGCGACCGTATTACGCCGCACGTAGCCACGATCGACGGTAACGGCGCCACCATCACGGTGGGTACCGAAGGCACCGCCTACGGCGTCGTCGAATACGCCGACGACGACTATAAGGTCTCGGGCGTGGGTGGTCTATTCAGCACCGTGATGTTCACCTCCACCAATGTGGGGCAGAGCGTCACCGCGAACGACGGCGCGCAGGTCAAAGACCTCACCTTTAGCAACTGCAACGTAGCGCTCACCTATATCGACACCAACGGCGAAGCCAAACCAGGAGAGGCGCCGAACGACCTTACCGGTGCCGGCCTTTTGGCGGGTGCAACGGCCAACTACGACGACGGCACGTGCGGCATCTACCGCAACGTGCAGATGAAGAACTGCACCGTGTCGGGCGCAAAGAGCGTAGGAGGGCTTCTTGGCAGCTCGGGCCGCGCCAGACGAACTACGAGCGAAGACAGAACCTATATGGTCGAGTTCGGGGACGGGTGGGGCCCCGCGTATCTCTATGACTGCTCATACACTGGCCTTAACGTCACGGGCGAGAAGAATGTCGGTGGCTATGTGGGTACGGTCGCCTCGGCGTGCGGTGTGTGGACAACCGCAGGCACAGGGGTGAGCGAAAGGACCGTTGGCAAAAACTCGACCATAACTGCCACAGGGACAGTGCCCTACGTGGGCGGCGTGCTCGGCTATGTCGAAAGAAGCGATATCTCGGTCAACACCAACATCGGCACCACCACAGCGGCCCAGTCGTCGTGCACGGCAGTCATCTCTGGGGTAAACGTGCTAGCCACCGGGTCGAACTCCGATGACCATATGGGCGCCGGCGGCGTGGTCGGACGCGCCCGTGGCGGCGTTATTTCTATGAGCAACGTGCGCATTGATGGCGGAAACGGCACCGAGAACGCCGTCATCGGCGATAAGGCCGGAACGAACAATAGCATCTACAATGCGGGCGGCCTGATTGGTGAGGTTACGAGTAGCGGTAGCCCCAACAAGTACTGGTTCGACGACTGCAGTGTCAAGAATGTCAGCATCGCCGGCACCGGCAAATGCTCGGGCGGGCTTATCGGCTACTTCTTCAGCAATGTGAATATAGCCTGCAACAACATCGCGATCGAGAACGCTACGATTAAGGGTAACTGGAGCGGCGGTCTGCTGGGCGCGAATAACGCGAGTAACAGCGGATCCGTCGTCATCGACGTTACCAACACAAAGGTATCCAACACCACGTTTAGCGAAAGGTCCAACGGCGGCATTATGGGCGACGGGCGCGGCCAGTTCCATCTGTTAAACGTGCTCATGGACAGCAATAGCTACAATGCGGGCAAAACCCAGGGCGTACTCTTGGGCGAGGTTGACACGGGGGATGGTAAGTACAGCCTTTCCGCAGCGGGCGTGGAAGTAAAGCCCGGTAGTGGCAAGACCACGAGCGACCTGCCGCCGATGGTTTACACGACCAATACGAATACGGCTGCTGTTAACGAGAAAACTTATATTGCCTTCGGCGACTACAACGGCACGGCTGCCGCGCCCAACGAGAACAAAACGCTTTACGGCGCAGGCGATACTGCTACCACGGCAACGAGTCCGTACGTGACCACGAGGCCCGTGAGCACGATGGCGGTGCGTGCCTCCGACGGCGACACCACCGACCGCTACCTGTTTGGCGACGGCGCCGCCATTGACACCGCGACGACCATCCAAAGCCAAGCGGGTGCCCGCGTTCCCGGCCGCTACACCTACACCAACATCGCCGGCATCAATGATGCCGGCGCATACCAAAACACGAGCACCTATAGCGCGGACAGCTCGCGTAGCACCTATAACGCTAACAACATTACTTCGGACAAGAAGGCCAAAACTGACTTCCCCGTGCTCGTGATTCCGGGCAACGATACCACGACGGTGGAGAGCTACCTGAACATCGTGACCAATGGCGGCTTCTCCGATGCCTGCCGCCTCAACGGCAGCACCGCGCATGTGACCGCCACCGCCGAGGTCTTCTCGCTCGCCGATAACGGCACCTTCGTCAAGGACGTAGCCGCCTCGCAAGCGCCCACGCTCAAGGTGCTCAACAATGGCACGAGCTCTATGGCATTCCGCGCGAGCACCGACTGGGACAATGAGCAGGGGCGCTTCACGCTGCTTACGGTCACCTTTAGCGAGGCCGGCCAGAGCTATCGTGTACAGGTACCCATCATCGTCAAGCGCATGCTCGAGATCGACTTTACCGCCACCTACTCCGAAGGTGCGAACTTCAAGGCTGCCGACTATGCGACAAAATACGACAAGCACGTACTTGTGAGCAGCGGCGACACCATGACCGGCTACCTTACCTGGACCTATGGCAGCGCTCGGGGCAAGCCGGTCGATTACGGCTGGAACACGCTGCTCGAAGCCGGCGGCTCTATGGGTCCGCTCAACAAGAGCATTACCTTCGGTGCCACGCTGCCCGAGGGTACACAGCTCACACTCGTGGACACGGCCAACAACAGCCGCGAATATCACTACACGGTGGGCACGGGCGGCGCGACGTCAGTCAAGCTCACCGAGTTTGTGGACGCTGGCAACAAGGCTTACTACACCGAACCGTGGCTGAGCGAAATCGTGGGCGTGAAGGCCGATGAGGCCAAGGAGGACAAGGACGGCGCTTGGGTCAAGCTCGCCGATGACGAGGTCAAGGACAAGAGCCAGGCCGAACTCGCGAAGATGGCTGGCGCCAAGGTCGATGGCGCGTACTACCGCGCGCGCACTTCTTCCGACGCGACGGGCACGTTCTATACCCTCTCCGTTGATAAGGAAGAGCCCAAGAGCGAAAACTTCTACTTGGTGGTGCGCACGCCGGCGGGGTCCGTGGGCGTCAACGGCTACACCGCCACCACGGTGGACACGAGCCTCAACGAGCACATCAACTACCTGCTGCGAGGCAAGAAAGCAGCCGACGGCAAGGCTGCCGAGGATGGGCACCAGAATACGCCCTCGACCTATAGCGTGGCATCAAACTACACGCACAGCCTCGTTGACAACAAGCGTAACCTCGTCGACAACAGGGACAGCATCAACCGGATGGAGCTCAAGGAAGCCACCTATTCGCTTTCCATGAACGTGAGCGACACCGTGACGTTTGACTCGAGCCAGCAATACACGAGCTCTGACGCGCTGTATTATCAGCTCGATTCGTCGCTTGTCACCTATCACGATGGCGTCATCGCGGGCTCGGTAGGATACCCCACGGGCACGCAGGGCACGTATGAGTTCTACGTTAAGGTGGGTGATAACTACTACACCTGGGGCGGGTCGGGTTGGAATCTGGCCGGCACGAAGGAGACCCCAGTGGTGTCGGGCCTTAGTTGGACTGCGAACGGTGGCGACATGTCACTGGTGCTTGCCGATGCTGAGGGTAATCCCATCGACATGTCGGGCCTGCGCGAGATCGCCAAGAACCATGTCAACGCCTTCACCGTTACCATGAGGGCCGCGCTCACCATGACGGAGCCTGCCTGCCAGGCGGGTATCGTGGCCTCGCAGAACAGCGGCACCGACCGCTACACCAAACCCAACTACCGCGCGTACCTTTCCACGCATGCCGACACGCTCAGCACCAGTAGCAACTCGGCATACAACGATGGCGGCGCCGGCTACTACCGTATGGATGTGGGCTCATCGACCATCGCGCTCGAGGCGTCTAAGAAATCCCAGTTGGGCATCAACATCGATGACCTCAAGTCCGCTGACGGCGAGATCGCTCTGGTGGGTACCTACGACCTGAGCAAGCTCACGGGCGCCGAGGCCATGATCTCCAATGCCAGCACGGTGACCTATACGTTGAGCTTGCAGCGCCGGGGTAAAGACGGCTATGCTCCGGTCGGCGATATCTCAAAGTACATTACGGTGTTCGGTAGCGACAAGCTGGGCGCGGGCTCGTTGAGTGGCAGCAGCTACGTTTTTACCGACACCAAGGCTGGCGACACGTTTGCCACGCGTGACGGTAACAGCCTTGCCTTTAAGCATGCCTTCCGCGTTAAGGTGAACACCGATGTTGAGACGGCTGGTCAGACCTATGCCAACTATCGTCTGGTGCTAACGGCCAATATGTCCGATAACGGTGTAATAAAGGACACGCCAGTCAATGTCAGCAACCTCGGAGGCTATAAGAACTCCGACTACGTGACGTACACGCTGTCGCGCATCAACACCAAGGGCATTCCCCACGGGTCCAACTAGCCACGCAAAGAGGCGGCAACCACCCAGTTGCCGCCTCTTTTCCTGCTCGCTCGGACTGCCGCTGCTTCAGCTTCCCAACCGTCTTTCCAACTTTCCACTTAACTTACCACCTAAGGTGGAAAGCTGGAAAGTTAAGTGGAAAGCTGGTAAGTTAGGTGGAAAGTTGGAAAGTTGGGAGGTTCGGCATGAATGAGGAGTGGTTGGCGCAGGTCATCCATCATCTGCGGACAATAGGAAACGACACCCAGCAGTACGAAGTAAAAGAAGCCAAGGGCGCGCTCCCCAAAAGCATCGTCGAGACGCTTTCGGCATTTTCCAACGCGCAGGGCGGCTTTATCATCCTCGGCATTTCCGAAAAGAACGGGTTTATGCCCGTCGAGGGTTTTGATGCCCGCAAGATGCAAGACGCCCTCTCTTCTGCATGTGAAAAGCTGACGCCCGTTGTGAGGCCGGATATCCAAGTGCTCCCCTTCGAGGGTAAGCTGGTGCTTTGCGCGCGCATCAAAGAAATGCATCCACGCGATAAACCCTGCTATATTGCGGCACGCGGAATGTACGATTCGTCCTTTATCCGTACGGGCGACGGCGACCGGCGCATGACTCCCTACGAAATCGATCGCTTTATGGAGGAGCATGTTCAGCCTACATACGACGACGAGCCGGTCGAAGGTGCCACGCTCGATGACCTTGACGCCGATCTTTTGCAAGGGTTTATAAAACGCCAGCGCGAGCTACACCCTAGGCTTTTGGGCACCAGAAGCGACGATGAGATTCTCCTTGACCTGCATGTGACCAAAAGGGTGGACGACGCAATCGTGCCGACGCTTGCTGCAATTGTCGCGATGGGACGGTTTCCGCAAAAGTTCTTCCCACGTCTCAATGTGACCTTTACGGCGTACCCCGGGACCACAAAAACGCAGCGAGTAAGTGATAACAAGCGTTTTGTGGATTCTCAGACCATTTTGGGTCCGATCCCTTTCATGATTGAGGACGTGCTTGCCGCCGTTGCGAGAAACACCCGAAACGCAGCGGTTATCGAGGGCGCGTTCCGGAAAGATGTGCCCGATTATCCGCCCGTGGCGCTGCGCGAGGCGGTGGCGAACGCGCTCATGCACCGCGACTACTCTTCCGCCGCGCGCGGCTCACAAGTGCAGGTCAACCTGTATATCGACCGCGTCGAGATTCTCAATCCCGGCGGGCTGTACGGCGACGTAACGATCGATTTGCTGGGAGTTTCTGGGGTTTCGTCATCCAGAAACCAGTTCCTTTCAAATATCCTCGAGACCACGCCGTACCCAGACGGTGGCTACGTGGTCGAAAATCGCGGCACTGGTTATCAGGAGATAGGTGAGCAGCTCGAGCGGGCAAACATGTTGCCGCCCGAACCAAAGAACTCGACAGTTTCTTTTTCGTTGACGTTCGATAAGCGAAAGATAATGCGGGCGGAACAGGTGACGTCTGTGGGGCATGTGGACGAGGCAATCTTGGATTACCTGGCAACACATTCTTCGGCTTCGACCAAGGAGCTCACCGACGCTTCGGGTTTGAGCAGGAGCGCCGTTTCCAACCACATAAAAGGCTTGATTGGTGCGGGCAAGATTGAGGCGATGGAGCCTCCGCGCAGCCCGCGACAACGGTATCGACTCGCGAAGTAGGGCTGTCCGTCGCCCATGCTTCGGTCTCCCAACTTCTTTCCAGCTTTCCACTTAACTTACCACTTAAGGTGGAAAGCTGGAAAGTTAAGTGGAAAGTTGGGAAGCAAGTGGAAAGCTGACATGTTAGGTGCGGACTGACGAGGGGTTAATAATTGCACAAACCATACCAGCCAAACAAAAGATACCAATCTGGTTGGTAAAACACCGTCAATGAGCCGCGAGCCAACTAGCTGCGCAAATAAAACCTAAAGAACTGTTGCAAATGAATGGCAAATACCCAGATGCCGCCGTTGCGATTTTCAATTAACTGTTACGCGGGAACAGCAAAATGCTACTATCTAACAAGCACGTAAGAAAGCAGATTAACGGTTAAGGCTAAGAAGTGGCAGGTATGTCGGAAGCAACTAGGACCCGCACGCATGCGCCCGAGGTTAGGCAGCGCGCCGTCGAGATCCTCCAAGAGGGGGTCGGTCACCGCGCCCTCGCTGCAAAGCTTGGCATTCCCCAGGCCACGGCTCGTCAGTGGGCCCGCGCATATGCCGTGGGCGGTGCCGACGCCGTGCTCAATGCGGGCGCTCGTCATCACACCTATTCGTACGACGTAAAGCTCGCCGTGGTTAAGGACCGTCTGGAAAACGGCCTGACGGTTCGCGAGGCCATGATCAAGCACGGGATTCCCAGCGAGTCTTCGGTTAAGGCCTGGTGCCGCCAGTATCGCGAGAGCGGTGAGTCCGCGCTGGTCGATAAGCCGCGCGGTCGCAAGCCGCGCGTTAAAAAGGCGGAATAGCGAACGGGATGGTGCGCCCACAGGGGCGCATTTTTCTTGCCGCCCCTCTGCTCCAATGCGGACAGACTCCTTGCCCCGTACGCCTAAAACTCCCCAGTTGACCGAAAACCCGCCGCCGCTACTCCTCAATTGAGCTATAACGTTAAACAATTGCAGCGTTTTTGCATGGGGGAGTGATGGTA
>OLOQ01002148.1_pt1 | contig 16810 bp, 10 predicted proteins | sample 1673101 | NCBI WGS metagenome assembly OLOQ01 (sample SAMEA3136754, study PRJEB25190) | human gut metagenome | biome: human gut; feature: human-associated habitat; material: faeces | place: Austria | collected 2013 | reverse complement strand
GTTGTCAGCAGCCCGTTTCACGGTCTGCGTGTAGTTCCTTGTAAACTGACCTAAAGAGGGAAATAACACATCCATAATACTGCCGACAGGGGACAAGGTGCTGATGGAGTACGATGCCATCGGACAGCTTGTAAAATGTACGGATGCACAGGGACTCGTAATTACCTATCAATATGACGGAGCAGGCAACCTGATCCATTCCTCCGACAATGGTGGAAACAGTATGGATTATACTTATGATGGTGCCGGAAATGTACTGACACAGACCGATGAACTTGGCAGGACAGCAACATACAAGTACGATCAGTACGGCAGACTCCTGAAACTTACTGAAGCAGACGGAAGTATCACATCTTATGAATATGATGTTATGGACCGCATTACAGCGGTAACGGATGCGGAAGGTCATAAAACAACCTTTACCTACGATAAAGTCGGCAACCAGTTATCCATGACAGAAGAAGAGGAAGCCACATATAAATACGCTTACGATAAGAAAGACCGGGTTATTTCTCAGACAAATCCACTGGGAGCATCCAGCACCTTTAAGTATGACGGAAATGATAATGTGACGGAATCTGTCGATGAAAACGGTACGGTTACCAAGTATGCTTACGATAAAAATGACAATCTCGTATCCCAGACAGACGGAAATGGAAATACGACAACCTACCAGTATGATGAACTGGACCGCAAGATCGGTGAGACTTCTCCGTTAAAAGAAACAAATGAATACCGTTATGATGCCATTGGAAATCTTACCAAATCAAAAGATCCGATGGGACTCATTACCGAATACAAATATGACAGCCTGAGTAACATGACGGAACAGATTTCTCCAAAGGGAGCAGTTACCAAATATGATTACGACAAGCATGGCAATGTCATTTCTGTAACGGATGCAAAGGGAAATGAGACACAGTACAGTGTTGACCTGAATGACAATGTCACAAAGATGACACAGGCGAATGGTGGAGAGTATACCTATAGTTATGATAAAGCCGGACGTCTGAAGAGTATGACCAGTCCACTGGGTTATACTAAAAATTTCTCTTATGATAAAGTGGACAACGTGGTAAAAGAAAGCGACAGCTTAAAGAGTACCACTACTTATACTTACGATAAGCTCCATAACATGAAGTCTTCTACCAATGCACTGGATGGAACAACCAGCTTTTCTTATGATAAGTATGGCAATCTGGTGAAGGAGACAGATCCGCTTGGACGGAGCAATACCTACAGTTATGACCTGGCAGGTCAGATGACTTCTGCAGCTGATCCGCTTGGTAAGATAACTGCTTACACTTACGACCCGGCAGGAAATATTACTGAGATCACCAAACCGGGTGGAAGAAAGACCAGCTATGGATATGATAAGAATTATAATGTTACATCTGTAACAGATCCGATGGGCTATGTTGCAAAGACAGTCTACGATAAAGACAACCGTGTAACAGAAGAGACCGATGCACTGGGGCAGAAGGAATCCTATACCTATGATAAGGACAGCAGGGTAACTTCTATTACAGACAAGCGTGGATTCACAACGGGATTTGATTACGATGCACATGGGAATATTCAGGTTGTTACAGATAAGACCGGATTAAAGAGCCATCTGGAATATGACAAGAATGACAACCTGACCAAAGTAACTGATGCCCTTGGCGGTGTAACAACTTATGGTTACGACAACATGGATAACCTGGTGACCTTCACCAATGCAGCAAATAAGACAACGAATTATACTTATGACTTAGAAGGCAACCTGACATCCATCAAAGATCCGGCAGGAAGAACGGAGAAATTCGACTATGATGAAAAAGGCAGACTGACCGGACATACACAGGCAAGCGGCAAGAAAACCACGTATGATTACGACAAACTGAATGACCTGTTGGAGAAATCTTATCAGGACGCAAAAGGCGAGACATCCGAAAAGGACGTGACCTACGCATATAACAGTGCCGGGGAACGGGTATCCATGAAGGATCAGACAGGCAAGAGCAGCTACGAATACGATGCACTTGGAAGAATCACCAAAGTGACAAGCGGTTCGAAAAAGGATGTCAGCTACGTTTATGATGACGCAGATAATCTGCAGGCAATCGTATACCCGGATGGGACAAAGATCAGCTATGAATACGACTTAAATGATAATCTGGTAAAACTGACAGACCGTAATAGAAAAGTAACCACTTACAAGCATGATGCACTGAACCGTGTGACAGAAGTTACTAGAAGTAATGGAACAAAGACGGAAGTATCTTACGATGCAGAAGATCATATCACAAAGATTGTGAATACCTGTGGTTCCTGCGGCAAAGTAATCAGTACTTATGAGTACAAGTACAATGATCAGGGATATGTAGTTGGAGAAACAGCTACGGAACTGGAAGCTGGAACAAGAAAGACGCCAAGCTGGGAAGACTGGTACAACTGGGGCGATACACAGAAAGAGACAGACAAAGCAGACTGTGAGCATCAGGAAAAAGAGATCCAGACGACACGTACCTATGAATACGATGACAACTGGGAACTGACACGCTGTACAGAAAAAGCAGAGGGCGGTAAAAAGACAGTCCATAATTATACTTATGACAAGATTGGAAACCGGACCTCTTACGAGAAGATCGAGGATGGTGTCAGCAAAGCAAAATATAACTATAAGTACAACGATTCCAACCAGCTCATCAAACGCACCAATGCAAAGATCTGGGGCGATCCGGGAACAACCTACAGCTATGATAAAGATGGCAATCTGATCCAGGAATGTGATAAGACAAACAGTGCAGATCCGGTTACTTATGAATACACAGCAGAGAATCGTTTGGCAGTAGTAAAACAGGGTGGAACAGTCCTGATGGCAGCCATGTACGATGGAGATAACAACCGGGTATTCGAACTTGATAACACCTATAAATGGGAAGACTGCTATGGCGATGAAGTCCTGATCCCGGCGAACCAGCGTACCGAAGATGGAAACAGCCCGAAAGAGCAGCTTGCCTCTCTGGTAAAAGGCGGTTCCAATGCCAAAGGATGCACACTGACAGAGTATATCAACGATATCAATCGCGAGAATACAGAAGTCCTTGCAGAGTATGGAGCAGACGAGAAAGTACGTCAGGCTTATACTTATGGAGAAAGTGGAATCGGAGAACGGGTAAGCGTTGATAAATCGGAAGAAAGCAGTTATTATTTATATGACGGAAGAAACAGCGTGACCGGAATCCTGACCGAAACAGCTAATCTGACGAACAGTTATCAGTATGATTCATACGGTAACCTTACATCAGGAACAGCAGACGGTGTCAATTACTACGGTTACAATGGGGAGTCCACAAATGTAAAAACAGGACTTCAGTATCTGCGGGCAAGATACTATAACGCAGAGAACGGAACCTTTACAACTGAAGATAGTGACCTTGGAACGACAGAAAATCCATTGACCAGAAACCGCTACGATTATACGACCAATAATCCGCTGAATTACAGTGATCCGACAGGACATTCATTGTGGAGCAGGATTAAGAGTACAGCTAAAAAAGCAGCGAAAGCAGTCAAGAGTGTCGGCAAGAAAATCGTTAATACTGCGAAAAAGGTAGTCAAAACAGTAGTAAATACAGCTAAGAAAGCAGCAAAAACTATTGTTAACACAGTGAAGGGGGTAGCAAAAACTGCCAAAAATGCAGCTAAACATGCAAAACAGACATATCAATCTGTGAAAAATCGTGTAACCAGTAGCAGTACATATCAAAAGATCACATCCAGAGGAAGTCAGTTTATTCGTTCTGTAAGCAATGGGGTACAGAAAATTGGAAAAACTTATACATCTTTCAAATCCTATGTTTCAGAAAGAACGGCAGAAATCCGCTCAGAAGTGGTACGACATATGTGTACGACAACAAATCGTATTACAGATAAGCTTGGAAAAGTAGACTGGAATGCGGTGAAAAAAGTAGCCATTGGTATAACTGCGGTTACAGTTTCTGGTCTTGTAGTTGCTGCAACAGGCGGTTTGGCTGCAGGAGCAGTTCTGGCAGCATTGCCAGCAATGGGTGGCTTAGGAACGGCGATGGTTTCAGGAGCAGTTATTGGAGCTATTGGTGGAGCTTCATATAGTGCAGTGAATTCAGGTTTGTCTGGAAATAGTCTGAAACAAGTAGCAAAAGATACGTTAGTCGGTGGTATTGCAGGAGCAGTGACAGGTGGCGTTATGGGTGGCCTTAGTTATGGGGCTGGGAAACTTTTGAATGTAGTAAGGAGTGCAGGAAGTACCCATAATGATGGGATTGATAAATCGTTTAAAAAATTAGTTGCAGAAGTAACCGAAACAAAATTGCCAGAAGGCACTTGGGAAAAACCACCATTAGAGCGAGGAGATATTATTGACAAAGCTATGGGAAATAACTTGGGACACAATTTCCCGACCATAGATAAAGTAGAAAATGGTGTTGTGACTAGTGTTAAAAGCCGAGACTTAGGTGCAAAGACTTATCAAAATGGTAATAAATTGGAAAAGGTAATTGTCAAGGACATTAATAAAGTTTCAGGATTTATAGGAGAAACATTTAATGGTAAATTTGTTAATGCGGAAGAAATAGTGGGTAGACAATTACAAGTAGTTGTTCCAAATGTAACATTAAGCGAAGCTCAGATAAATGCAGTTAATAATGCTACAAAACATGGTATTGATAAAGGTGTTAAACTCATTATTACAGTAGGAAAATAATAGCAAAGTAAATAGCTTAAGGGGAATATTTTATTCCCCTTAAGTAATAGAGAGGAGAAAACGGATATGATTTCTGTATATTATAATCAAAAATATGGTTTCTTAATTGTGCCTAATGCCATTGAAAGGTTTATGGGATGTTATATTTCTATCGAACCTACAATTGAAATTATGGCTGAAGAAACAATAGATAAGATAGGCTGTGCAATTAGAAAAGGAATAAAAATTGCAGAAAGTTCCCCAAAAGTAGACGAATCTCAATTAAACAATTTTTGGAAACAAACAAAATATAAAAGTTTTCCAACATTTTCCAAGAATTATCAAAGAATTGATTTGAAACAAAATGGAGATGAATTAGAAATTAGAAGATGGGAACGGAATAATAGAGGGGGATATTCGCGAAAAACGGAAGAAAAAGATTATATTAATTTTATAGAAATGTCGGATTATGAATTGGGCTTGTTTATAAAAAAAATGTTTGAACCATGTGAAATTAGAATTGATGAAACAGAAAGATTTGAAACATTAGAGGGGAAAATAATTAGTTATTCGATTCCAAATGAGCATTATAAAAATATTGGTGATGGTCATACAGATTCTTATATGACATATAGAAATGAAGATTATGATAAGTTGTATATTTCTTTTTTGATAGGTGATGGAACTGATTGTACAGATGAAGTAAGCATAAAAAATCATTACAAAAAAATATACAAGCAAATGTCGAATATTAAATTTGAAAGTAAATGTAATAAAAAATATGTACATTTTTTAACAGAAAATGGAGAAGTATTGCTGAGTTTTATTGATAATGGTTATGTGGAGTTTTTTATGTGCATTCCATATAATATTGAAAGAAAAGTTCAAAAGGAGTCAATAGAACAGTATTTAAAAATGTTATTTTCGATAAAAATTGAAGATAAATAAAGCGTGAAGGAGAGAATATGCAAAAGAAGAATTGTGTTTTGTGCATAAGTATAGGAATTATAGTATGTATATTGTTATCAGCTTGCTCCAGACAACCAGACTTTGATGCCAAATCCTACGTCCAAAGTTCTCTTGATGCACACTATCATGGAGAATATAAGGACTATGCGAATCTGTTAGAAATCTCGGAAAAAGATGCCAAGAAAGAAATCGAAGAGGATTTTAATGAGAGTATCCAACAGCAATTTGATGATTCCGATAACATTACGGATAAAGGAATTGCTGATTATGCGGAAAAACTGACAGAAGTAAAGAAACTGGCAAAATACAAAGTACAAGATGTGAAAGAAGAGGATGGAGTCTATACAGTAAGTGTACAAGTTGAACCATCCAATGTATTTCAGACATTGCAACAAAGCTCTACAGAGGTAAGCAATGAAAAAATAAAGCAGGGATTGGATGGAAATGATCCGGAAGTCTTTGCAGCTGTATTAACAGAAAGTGTCCAGAAGAGTCTTGAAAAGAACAGATATGGAAAAGCTGTTACTGTAAACGTATCCGTGGAAAAAGATAACTCAGGAAAATATGGTCTTTTGGATACAGAGATGAATAAGTTGGAAGCAGCGATGTTCCCAACAGAATAAGAATGAATGGAAAGCTATCAGAGGAAAAAAACTGGTAGCTTTCTTTTAAACTCCAAGACAAGAAAACTTGTTAAAAAAGCTATTGTAATAGTAGAAAAATTATAATAAATAATGGATGACAAGAGTCTTTTATTCATTATGAGAAAAAGAAGGAATCTCCTATGAACCAACAAGAAATATTCACGTAAGATGGAAAAAAGTGCTGTAATCGAAGAGGTTGCAGCATTTTTTTCTTCGACATTTTTCGAACATTATAACGTACCTATCCGGTCACCGCCATGCTCCGATTTGATTTCTATATCAAAAATCAGATCGGAGGAAAGATAAATGGCTTATAACAAGACAAGTGAAGAACGAAAGTGGAATTATTGGAAAGAACAGGAAGAAAAGAAATTGCGTGAACTGGGAATGGAAGAAGAGAAGATCCAAAAGCTGCGCCAGATGGACAGGGAAGACTTTCTGGAAGAGCGCAGATACCGGGAACATCTGGATGAAACGATGCAGGATATGGATTCCATAAAAGAAAAGGACAGCGAGCTGTTTGCAAGGGATGTAAAGGAGCTTCTGGATCACATAGGTGATAAGCGAATCTATGAACTATTGAAAGAAACGGAGCATCAGACACTGGAAATCCTCTTACTCAGTACATGGGGATATTCTGGAAGAGAAGTTGCTAAGATTATGGGAATGGCAGAACAGACGATTTATACCAAAAGAAACCGTTTGAGAAAAAAATTAAAAAATTTATCAAAAATTGAATAATTATGGCGTTTTTCGTCGGCTATTTAATAGGCAGGTAAATTTTGCCAGTGTACTTTGACAACCTCATACCAGCATTACAGGTACGTTCCCGTAAGTAGAAGCGTGGCAGGAAGACGCGAGGACAGATGAAAAGGGCATGGAAGAAATTAGACCAGAAAGTGAGAGGCAGAGTTCTTTTGTGGCGTTTTCGTTTCGAGCGAATCATCTTTAACTGAAACAGGACCGTGGCGGTCTTTTGCGAGGATCACTTACGAGGGGATAATGATACATAGGAACTGCCAGTGAGCAGAGGATGGACTTTGGGTTGTAATCAGCAAGACTTTTAGAAAATCCGTGAGCGGTGCAATGCCAAGCATCCGCCTGTAATGTTCCCGTAAGGCAATGGGGGAGTCGAGGACAAATACAACGCCAAAAATCAAAAGTATAAGAAATCAAGGAAGAATGTGTCGTTGATATCAGATACATACGGCTGTAGGGAGAAATCCTTTACAGCCGTATTGATGTGATATCAGCACGCATATCAGGTAACAAATTATGTATTACACAAGAGAATATCTCAATAGAGCGCATCGAGAAATTGATACTATTTTCCGAGTGCTGTTCCCGGAACATGGAATGGCAGTAAGGGAAGAACAGATTATGTTATGCCACAAAATGCTGGATAACCTGCTGGGAAGAAACATAGCACTGTGTGACGCGGGTGTCGGTATCGGCAAGACGTATGCCTATCTGGTGGCCTGTGTTCTGATGAGAAAATATTCCCTCCTTGCAGAAGGATGTTCCCCTTATGAGCAGCGTCCGGTCGTGATATCCACTTCCAGCATTGCACTCCAGAAAGCAATTCTTACAGAATATATCCCTTTTCTCTCCCGGATTCTTCAGGAGAACGGGACGATTCAGGCCCCTATTAAAGCTGTGATACGAAAAGGGAAAGAGCATTTTGTCTGCGATGAGAGGTTGGAGCACCGAATCGTTGCAATCGAAGAAAAAAACAAAAATGCGTTGCAGAAAGAAGCTCTGCTGTCGTTGAAAGAACATTATGATATGGACGAAGTGTCCAACTTAAGTGGGTTTGACAGAAGGATGGTGAGTGTACCGAAGTTCTGTTCGGGAGACTGCCCGAAAAGAGGCTCATGCAGGTATCAGCAGTATCTGGAGCGTTCCAGAGATCATGAAATGTTCATTCAGATCTGTAATCACAATTATCTGCTGGCTGATGGTTATCACAGGCTGCAGGATTACCGCCCGTTATTAAAAGACTACCGAGCATTGATTGTCGATGAAGCACATAAGCTGCCGGATGCGGCAAAGCAGATGTTTGGGAAGAGCCTCTGTTATGACGATATCCGAGAAATCTGCTTTTATCTTGGGAATGAGTACCAAGGCCCGGAGATAAGAAAACTGTCCGGGACGATCCGGATGGTGCTGGACATCATAGGAGAAAACCACAGAACCAGATATGGGATAAAAGAAGAATTCCACATGACAGAAGAGTGTGCAATGTATTTATATGAGGGGATACAGACCATGAATAAGATCATAGAAAAATTAGAAAAGAAGATTCCAAAGTGGATCAGAAACAAGCTGGAAGAAACCAAAAGTGTGCTGGAATGCTTTTTCCATCAGGATAAGAAGTATGTGCTGCATCTGAAGCAGGACCATGACCACCGGATTATATTGTGTGCATCCAGCAGACGGATTCCACAGTATCTGGACCAGATGTTATGGAGCAGAGGAATGGGAGCGATTCTGACAAGCGGAACTTTAAAAACCGGACAGGGATTTTCCCACATTCGGAAAATGACAGGATTACAGAGAGTGCGGAGAGTCCGGGAATATGTGGCAGACTCCCCGTTTGAATATCAGAAGAACTGTCTGTTATATCTGCCAAAGAATTTGAAGACATGCAGAAGAGAAAGTCAGGAAGAGGCAGAGATGATAGCAGGCCATATCCATTCACTGATCTGTTCGACTTACGGGCATACGCTAGTGCTGTTTACATCTTATCATTTGATGGGAAACGTTTACCAGATGTTAAGGGATGAAATTCCGTTCCCGATGATAGAGGTGTGGAGACATTCACCGGAAGAGATCACAAGATTTAAACAGATGGACAATGCTGTCCTTTTTGCAGCCGGCTCCTGTTGGGAAGGAGTAGACTTCCCTGGAGATATGGTATCTTCGCTGATTATAGTAAAACTGCCCTTTGCTGTTCCTGATCCCATCAGTGAAGCACAGAAGAAGGAATATGCCAGCCTGAAAGATTATATTCAGGCAGTGATTGTTCCAGACATGCAGAAAAAACTAAGACAGGGATTCGGACGTGCTCTCCGCACCGAGACAGATACTTGTGTCGTGTCCATTTTAGACGAGCGTGCAGGAGAAGGTGGCAGGTATCATGAGGAAGTAATGTGTGCGCTTCCGAGCTGCAAGATGGCAAAAGATATCAAGGATGTCCAGCACTTTATTCGAAACCGGAAAGGCGTGGAATACTACCTGTAACCGTTCGTGGTTCTGCTACAGAAAAAGCAGATTTTGCACGAAAAGTTTGGTGGTATTTCAAGGGCGTTTTCGGTGGGATTGTTGGTATTGATGAATAGCTATTTCGGCATGAAGTGGGTATACTGTGTATAGCGTTAGAGGAAAGGAGGCAGCTTATGATATACAAGGTGGAAACGATAAAAGATGGAACAGAAAAATATTTTTTCATCAGAAATCTGGAAACAATGAGTATTGAAGAACTGCCAAGTAAATATCTAATGCATAAGATTAAATGTAAACGTTCACCAAATACAGTGAAACGCACAGCATTTTCAATCTGCTATTATATGAAATATATGGCAGAGAAAGAAATGGAACTCACAGAAGTCTATCAGTTAGATTATGAAAAACAGACAGAACACTTTGTGGAATTTTTATACTGGCTTAAAGCCGGAAACCATACAGAGCAAACGGCTGGAGAAAAGAAGTGTCCGAATGAAGGAACCTGCAACGCATACTTAAAAGATGTGTTCAGGTTCTATTTATTTATAGAGGCAGAATATGAACAGTACGGAAGTCTCAAAACCTTATCGTATAACCAGATTATAGCGGTTAATCAGGTGGGAGTAAAAAAGGTACTGCGGAATCATTCTTTTAAAGCCTATCTGAAGGAAGAGGAACATCGTGGGAGAACAGCAAAAGAAAATCAGATTATTACAATTTTACAGGCCTGTACGAACCGAAGAGATCAGCTTCTGTTACTTATGTTAGCAGAAACCGGATACAGAATTGGGGAACTACTGGGAGTAAAATATGTCAAAGATATTGATTATAGGAATCACATGATAAGGGTATGCTTCCGGGAAGATAATGAAAATGAAGCGAGAGCCAAAAATGCGGAATACAGAAGTGCCAAGATAAGTAATGATACGTTTGAATTTCTCATGGATTATCTGGCAAAATATCGGAAAATCCTGCAACATCAGGATTACCTGTTTGTGAATATCATGGGTGAGAACATTGGAAAGCCATTAAGAGTGGACAGTGTATATGATATGTTGGACCGAATGGAAAAGAAAACCGGAGTTAAAATCACACCCCACATGTTACGTCACTATTTTGCAAATATGCGAAAGCAGGCAGGATGGGAACTGGAAATGATCAGTCAGGCATTGGGGCATAAACATTTGGATACGACTATAAAGTATCTGGACTGGCTGGATGATGAACTGATAGAAGCAAGTAATGAGTTTTATGCACAACACACTGCTATTTATGGGGCGGAACGTCTGCTGGAGTAGGGAGGTGTGAGAAATACCTATATATTTATTGCAACAGGCAGAACACATAACAGAATCTGAAGTAGATATTGAGAAGAAAAAGCAGGAACTATATTCAGAAATTGATGCACTTGGAATAAAAAGCGATTCAAGAATTAACAAATTGAAAAAGTTCTTGGCAGATAGAAAAATCTGGCATCTGGAAGAAATGGATTATCCTTTGCGAAATTCGTATGAACAATATTTAAGAGGACAGATACGATCACAAATTGTATCTTTCTATTTGAAAATATATGATACGGTAAAACAACAACATATCTATCAACAAATGCAGACGCTAAATGGAAAGCGGATATATGAATGGAAATATCAAAATAAAATTTATTTTCTGAAGTATTATCCGGAAAAGGAAATAGCTGAGACCTTTGAAACTTCTTATAAAACAAACCTATTGGTGTGGGATTTTACACAAAATTGTTCAGAAGTTTTAAAGAAACAAATTTTTTATACGTTGAGTCGTATCATTGCCAATACTTCAATGTCTAAGGCTTATAGAAATGTCAGGTTAAAATCCTTAAAACTTCTTTATGATTCTTGTGTTCAGTTAAATATTACGGATATTGGATTGCTGGAAATGGAACAAGTGGAAACTATTTTAAAGAATTTTCCCGAAACGAGTCAACGAAGTATTTTAGGTGAATGCAGAAGAGATGCGTTTATGCAGCAGGAACAGATCCAATGGGAAGCAAATGTATGGTATCTGGAACGATTACATCTTGGAAAACATCGGATAGACGAAAGTAAATCCTTAATTAGCATTTCTTTTATGGAAGTCAAGGAAATACAGAATCGAGAAATTTTACAGGCATACATGAAATATGAACTGGGAATTACTGGACAGGCAGTCAGCACGATTGTACGAAGATTTGTATGTATTAGAAATTTTATTGAACTGCTGGAACAAGAAAAGATACTGGCGATTCATGCAACTGTCGCAGAAGTAAAAAAGTATGCAGACGGCTTGCGAGAACGGGGAATACAGGCAAAGGGATTTAATGAAAGAATTTTCGGTATCGGTCATTTTTATAAATTCATGGAAGTTAAACAGTATATTACAAGAATGCCATTCCGAATTGAATATTTCCAACAAAAAGAAGTAATAGTACATCATGATCGTAGCGTTGAGGAAACAGTATATATGGAAATTTTGAAAAAATTATATCTTTTTCCAGAGCGATTACGATGTATGTTCCTACATCTGTGGTGTCTAGGATTACGGGCGAGTGAAGTGTGTACATTGAAAGGAAATGCTTATTATCAGCAGGGCGAGGATTATTGGATTCAGGTGTATCAGGTCAAAATGAAGAATTATAAAAGGATTCCAATCCCACAGGCACTTTATCAGATTATGAAAGTATACTTGAAAAAACATGAAATTCAGCCTGAAGAATTCATTTTTAAAAACAGCAGAGGTGGTGCTTGTCTATATGGTACATTCCGAACTCAGATGATAGAAGCGTGCCGGGAAAATAAGATTGCAAATGGAGAATATTTATTTCAATCACACGATTATCGACATACAGTAGCAACTATGTTTTATGACAGTCATGTATCACTGCAAAGTATCAGGGATTATCTTGGACATACTTATGAAGAGATGACAAGACAGTATATTGATTATATGCCGCAAAGGATTGCAAAAGCAAATGATGAGTTCTTTGAAATGCAAGGAAGTAGTTTAGCATCATGGCTAAAGAAAGAGGAAAAAGATGGAAAATGATATTATATACTTCAGCGATTTCCCCAATTTACAAGAAACAGGGACACGTAAGGATAATGGAAAATTTGATTTAACGTTGCTTCCAACGCAAGAATTAAAGGAAGAGTTTCGAGGTTATATTATGTATCGCTGCAAAAACGGAACGTTTAGAGCATTGATTCAGGATCGAACAGCTTATAATCATATTGCAAAGTTTTTGAACAGCAGAATAAATCGGAGAATCAAAAGCCTTGGAGATAGAAATCCAGAAAAATGGATATCACTTTTAAAAGGCTGGATGTTAGAACAGGGAATAACTATTGTAAAAGAAAAGAAGAGTGTGTATGGTACAGTAAGCTATGGCGAAGCAGTGACGATATTATATTTCAGAAACGTACTGAAATTTTTAGGGCCAGAAGATTTACGGGATGAGATAGAAAAAGATGTTTGGGAACTAAAAAATCTGGATATTAAAATCAGATCCAATCCAATTTATAATGTAAAAACACTGGATTTCAGAAAAATATATCAGCCAGATATCAGGGAAGAATGTAAGAAAGCTGTTTATATGAATCTGCAGTATGAAGCAATAGGAACTGTACAGGGAGAATTGACAATAATGAGGATATTCTCAGAATATCTCCAAAAAGAGTATTCCAAAATAAAAAGCTGCAGTGAAATAGACAGAGAAGTGTTGGAAGAATTTTTGATACATCTGTCAACAAAAGATACTTCCCATAGTGCGAATAGTTCTTATGTAATTTCATTAAGACGACAGTTAGAGACAATCGGAAAAATTTACAGCTATGAAAGATTGGAGCATTTATTTATTAATACGGATATTCCACCGGAAGTAAATGCAGAATTTAGAGTGTATTCTGATGATGAAATGAAACGACTGAATGCGGAAATTACACAGATGGATGTACAGATTGCAAGATGTCTTCTGATACATCAGATGCTTGGAACTAGGATATCAGATACCCTTACACTGAGACCAGATTGTCTGACGAGAGAAAATGGCCAAGATATGATTGAAATATATCAAGTTAAAACTAAAAGATATAAAAAACCGATCAGTAAAGAACTTGCAAAACTGTTACAGAGTTCTATTGAATATACACAGGAAAAGTTCGGTGATACAGAATACATATTTGTTAATGAAAAAGAACCTGACCGCCCGATGCAGTATATGGCTATAAAAACAAAAGTCATGTCCATGATACAGGAAAAGCAGTTGAAAGATGATCATGGCGAATTATTCGGGTTTGGAACGCACATGTTCCGGCACTACTATGGCGTCAAACTTACAGAAATGCATCTGGATGACTGGACGATAGCGAGACTATTGGGGCATAAAAGACTGAATAATGTACAGCATTACCGGAAAATGAGCAATCAAAGAATGGCAGACGAAACCAGAGAAGTAAGACAGAGGATGAGTGACATCATATATATGAGTCTGGCAAGATGGGGTGAAGAATATGAGCAAATACGACAAGATGATTGAGGAAAATCAGAGAAAAAGTAAAGAGAAAATTGAACTGGCATTGCAAGCAATACAAGATATGCTGGCAAATAAAGAACGTATCAGCGTTCCAAAGCTGATGAAGAAAACTGGATTGTCGAGAGGATTCTTTTATAAAAATCCAACCGTCCGGGATACATTGAACCAAGCAGTAGAGCAACAGGCCGGAATGATAGATCCAAGAAGAGAAATTCTGAACATGGCGATGGAAAAACAGATTGAACTGTTGAACCAGAAGGTGGCAGCTCTGAGCAGAGAAAATAAGGAACTGAAGAGAAAGAACGAAAAGTTACAGAAGGCATTACGGAAACAGGATTTGAATTTTATTAAGAACTTATAACATTGAAAATAATAAGATGGAAGAGATGTGTGCAGACACATCTTTTCATCGTTGAGGATAAAATATATAGAATGAGAATGGGATTGTTTTATGGTATACTAAAAGTGAAATGCTAACTTTGATATGAGGTATAAAACAATATGACAGAAATACAAATTAAAAATTTAATTAAAGAATATGAAAAAGAATATATTGAGTTTATGGAAATTGAGAAATTACCACAGTATAAGATAGATTTTTTTGAAATTAATGTTGAGGAAAGCGATGCAGCAGGATTCGCTTCAGCCGCCCAAGCTTACTATAATACGAAAACAGATGAACATATATTAAGGATATGCAAAAGTTCGGAAATACCAAGGTATATTGTGTTTCATGAATTTACGCATATTTTAGATACGGAAATGTATGCAAAGCAAGATTCTTGGAAATATATGGCTTTGTCTGGTTATACAGAATATCATGCAGCACAAGTTGAATTGATGATAATGTTAGGAGCAGATAGTATACAAACTCAAGATTTTTCATTTACAGTTGATGTTGAAATAGGTAATAGTACAGTTAGGAATTACCTAAACTCAAGACATCAATTAGTAGTGAATATGATGAATAGAACAGATTTTCCAAGAGATATTGAAGCATTAAAAACAACGGTAGGTGTGCTATATAATTATTTTGGAGTGCGTTCTATATGTAAAATGTATGCGAAAGATTATACTGAAGAAGTGGATAACACAATTATTATTCAGAAACTTTCAAAAGTATTATTTGAAGAGATAAATAGCTTTATGGTTGGATGGTTTAATGAAGCACAAGTAGAGCTGAGCTTTGTGTCATATATGAAAATAATGTGGCCTATGCTTCAAAGCTATTTTGGAAAAGAATGAAAGATAGTAACAGTAAACACAGTTTTGTATACAGTTAAACCCAGTAAAATCAACGCATGAGGGGAACTGGCTACATTTTAGTTTCCAATCTGGTGGTATGTGGCTCCGACAATCATCAATACATTTTTGGAAACTTATGATTTCAGCGGCAAAAAGATCGTGCTTTTTGCAACATCCGGCGGAAGCGGCATTGGGAATGCGGAAAAAAGCCTGAGGACGCTCTGCCCGCATGCAGACTGGAGAAAAGGCAGGCTGCTGAACGGGGGCGGGGCGGCGGCCTGGGTAAAAACTGTGCTTCGCTGAAAAGGGCGTACCTTATCAGAGAAGCACCGCATCCCGGAAGCGAGACCGTATAAAGAAGAGAGCGAGGAAACTGTGATGAAGAAAGCAACAGTATATTTTACACGTGAACTCACGCCGCAGGCAGTGGTGAGGCTTTATCAGAAGCTGGGCGTTCAGCTGCCCGGCAGGGTGGCCGTAAAGGTGCATTCCGGTGAAAAGGGCAACCAGAACTTCCTTCGCCCGGAGTTTTGGCGCCCCATGGTAGAAGCGGTGCACGGCACAATTGTGGAGTGCAACACCGCCTATGGCGACGCTGCGGGCGGTGTGCGCGACCACAGCGAGGCACATTGGAAGCTTTTGGAGGAACACGGCTGGACAAAGTGCTTTGACGTGGACCTGATGGACGCTGAAGGGCCGGATGTGGTGTGGCCTGTCCCCGGCGGAAAGGTTCTGAAGGAAAACCGCTTGGGCAAAAATATCCTGCGCTACGATTCCATGCTGGTGCTGGCCCATTTCAAGGGGCACCCATGGGCGGTTACGGCGGTGCGCTCAAGCAGCTTTCTATTGGCTGTGCATCGCGCGCAGGCAAGGCGCTGATCCATTCCGCAGGAAGGACGGATGACCGCTTTGAGACGTGGAAGCAGCATGCCAGCAGCACCGTTTTCCCAGAGGCGATGGCCGATGCAGCCATGAGCGTGGTGCGGCATTTTGAAGGCAGGCTTGCCTTCGTCAATGTAATGAAGAACCTTTCTGTGGACTGCGACTGCTGCGCAGTAGCAGAGGACCCCTGCATGAAGGATATCGGCATGCTTGCCTCGCTGGACCCGGTGGCTATCGACCAGGCATGCATCGATCTTGTCATCCGCTCTGATGACCCTGGAAAAGAGCATTTTATGGAGCGCGTGAACAGCCGCAACGGAATCCATACCATCGAGGCCGCCGCCTGCCTGCTGCCGCTGAGCCAGGATACCAGCATCAGCCGCGACCTGGGCACGCGCCATCGCGCGGCGCTGGGCGTTTCCGAAATCACCGACAGTGTGACGCTGATCGTCTCCGAGGAAACGGGCATCATCTCCATGGCGCGCGACGGCAAGCTGACCCGCTATCTGGACACCAAATCGTTGACCATACTTTTGACCGAGCTGTTCATGCCCGACGACCTGCCGCCGGCCTGGTTGTCCGCACATTCGACGC
>OLOQ01002145.1_pt1 | contig 16819 bp, 17 predicted proteins | sample 1673101 | NCBI WGS metagenome assembly OLOQ01 (sample SAMEA3136754, study PRJEB25190) | human gut metagenome | biome: human gut; feature: human-associated habitat; material: faeces | place: Austria | collected 2013 | reverse complement strand
CAGCGCTATGCTCAAAGAAAAGTTTGGATGTTTTTTGGAATTTGCTCATTCATAGTATCTATAGCAACATTATAGATTGACCCTTGCAGACACGAAACTAACTTCGCCTGTTCATTAGGGGAATCTTGAAAATGGAATCCTCTCAACGTATACGGCTTTAGGTTATAGCCCTGGTTGATTTGAACTACATTAAAATCAAGTTCATTAGCTATAGATGTATCAAACGCTATAGATGTGTAGCCACGAAAATCATGGAACGATTCCGGAGTAATGAGTTTCACTTCATGAATCAGTAAAGCATCAATGCTCGTATTAATCACCACATTTCCAGATATTACAAAGTACCGCTGTTCAGCATCTCTTACTTTGCATCATGAATTTGCTCAATTACTTTTTTCATTTCGTCACTTATTGGAATGATTTTATTTGTTCCAATAACTGTGTGATGCGGGGGTACATCTTTAGTAACAATAGCTCCAGCGCCAACAATAGATCCTTCCCCCACCTCAACCTTACCAACAATAGTACAACTCGCACCAAGAATTGCATTTTTATGAATAATCGGAGCATTCGTAAGGCCTTTTGATGCTCCTAGGGTAACACCATGCATAATTGTTACACCGCTTTCAACAATGGCATACTTACTTATTACAACACCTAATGCTGAGTGTTGGAAGATGACATCGTCTGCAATAGCGGCCTCAAGGGGAATATCACAGCTATAATAGTGTCTCATGAACCACTGAATAAATCTTTTTACCCCCACCCTTGATTTTTTTCCCACCTGTAGACATTTGTTAACGCTCATAATTGCCCTTCTTTCATTGAAAACTTTTTCATACCATTTGGTCTATTTCTCAAATAGAATTATTTTATTCGCTTTTTGCTTCCTTAGCTAAAGCACGTATTATCTGAAACCATAAATCAATACTCTTCTTTGATGCCTCAGTTAACTCATTCTCTCTTTGAAGTGTCCTCGAAATCATCGATAACAGATAACAAAGATATAATATATCCGAGCCATACCCGGTCCAGCTAATCCATGTATCGAATTCACCATGTTTTAACCGTAAATACTCTTCGACAATTTTTCCTGCCGACATATGCTTTTCAAAGTAACAAACCTGTGTAAAGAAATGGAATACGTCAAGCATTGGCAAATATTCAGTTTCGGCATACTCCCAATCAAACACACATAACTGTCCTTTTTCGATGTATGTATTCCACGGCGTAAAGTCACCATGGTTAAGGCAAAACATCTGCGGGCCGTTATCCAGTTCCATAAGCATCTGAGATATAGTTTCTCCGAATGGTACCTGTATTTCAGGAATTTCCTTTAGAAATGCAATATCCCTGTATATGCCGGACTCATGCGATACTATTGGGCGGAGTGTATTCATACAAAGCATCTGAATAAAAGACACATGCCGTTCTTCTAATCTGTGACATATCCTTGACCTTGTCGTTTTGGTTGTTGTCTGAATGAACACTCCAATCTCATCCTTCATAATACGCTGTGCAGTCAATCCAATTGGGATATTTCGACACCCCATTATTTGTAACTGATTTAGAATCTTCATCTCCTTTATGAAATTCGCATAAACCACATCCGAATCTGACACCTTGCAATATCCCAGAATAGTGCTACCTTTATTTACTTGGATTACTGTCTTCTGATGTACTCCGGGGGTTCCGAGAAAAGCACTTAATGTCAGTTCTTTGCATTGAAATACCTTTTCTATAAAGTCAATTATCTCTGGTGTTATGCGACAACTGCATTCTTTCACGTGCAAGACAGCAGGGTATATCCCGATACGGCTCACAACTGGCAGTATTCGTTTTAACAATTTACCCTTTTTCGAAGACGGCTGATAAATGCTTAGATTCGACTGTATGTAATTCTTTGCAATGACCCACTTTTTCCCATCCAAATTTGCAAAGGATATATACCCATTTGTCGTACCACTGTATTCAAATATTCTTTTCTCCAGTGTTTGCATAGAATCCCTCCTTCCAACGATCTATTATCCAAGTATTACTTATATCATTTTTTCCCAAACAGTTTGCTGACCCAATAACGGAACTCATCAGTCTTAAATGTCATCAAAACAATTACTAAATTGGGTAACACTCCGCAAATGGCAATCTTGATAATGAGCCCCAGTATGCCTTTTACTGTAACGAACCCACAAACAAAATATGTTAATACGCATAATATTGCAGTACGAGCAACTACTTTACCCTGTTCTACATAGAAATCTACTGGACTTCTATTGAACAAGTTCTTAAACAGAACATGCGTTTCCCATGGAAAGTTTATGAAAACCATGCAGATAATAGTTGAAATGAACACACCGTTGATGCCAATCAGTTGAACTAAAGCTATGTTGGTAATTAGATTTACTACTGCAGCCACGTATGGTTTCCAAAAGTCCGCATCCCAAATTCCTGCCGCATCCTTAAAATTGATGACTGTAACACGAATCTGCCATGTAAAATAGAAAATCACCAGCAACACTACGGTAGGCATTGAGAACATCAGGTCCTCACCCATCCATACTTCCATAAAAGGCTGATACAAGCACAAAAAACATACCGTACACCACGACACTATCCACATAATTAGAAAATTCATGTTTTTGAACAGCTCATAGTTTTTCTCTTTTGTTTCTGTTACCAGACTATTGCCGATACCAGCAAGCACCCCAGAATATGCAATTCCCATTACTCCAATGACGAAATACATAATATAGTAGTAATTTCCATAAATAGCAACCGCAGTTAATCCCAAAAATGCAGAAATTACAAGATTATCTGCAGAGGTGATAACAGTTGTCCCAATTTTATGGCCAATCAATGCTTTCACCTTTTTGGCTATGATTTTTGCCGTGCTCTGCTCAACCGTACCGCAACAAACATATTCCGGATACATTCTTGTCGTTACATGCGCAATGACAATATTCGTTATCACAGTAAAGACAGGTTTCAACAAGATGTACAGATAGTAATTTCTGAATCTGAGCAAAACCACTATCTGGATTATATTCATGGAGATATTAATTATCGACCCGACATTACTGCAGATATCCGTCCGCTGATGTGCCTGAAGCAATGATTGTTTATAAGCAAACAGGAAATAGGAAAGGACTGTGTTGGACAAGAAAATACTGTACAAGACGTACAGATTAATGCCACTAGGTAACGATCCATGGACCAGTTTGGGTAAAAAAGGAACCAGCGTCAAGCCTGCTAGCAAAATGACTCCACCAATGAAGCGGTAGCAAGTACGATATAATTTCAGCAACGCACAGATTTGCTCTTTATTCTCTTCTGCAATTGGTTTATACATCGCATATACTAATGCGGTTCCCACGCCCAACTCCGCCAAACTCAGGACATTCAAAATAGACGTAAAAAGGTTGTTGAGTCCTAAATACTCTGCTCCCAAAGAATTTATGATTATTGTCCGAGCAATAAATGGTAACAGCAATGTAATAACTCTGTTGATAATGCCCCAAAAGAAATTCCTAATTGCATTTTTTGTTCTGTCCAATTTCATGTTTTGTTTGCTCCTTAATACTCTCACAGAAGCACAGCGGATCGTTCATGTACTGATAAAACTCATACAGCTGCTTTGGCTCCAGTAACCACCATTGAGATTCTTCGATTTTTTGCCGGGTTTCTTCTGTAAATCGATATTTGATAATTTTCCCAGGATTTCCGACAACGACTGCGTATGGCGGCACATCTTTTGTTACTACTGTCCCTGCACCTACCACCGCTCCGTTTCCTATTCTTTGACATCCCGAAGTAATTAGTACATTTCCTCCACACCACACATCATTTCCAATGATTAGCTTATTACGTTGAACATCTCTTACATCGAATCCCAGATTTCTATTGTAGAAATATGGAGACATAACTGCACTTTCAATCGGATGGTTAGCCGCATAATAATGAACCCCTCCAGCTACCGAACAGTATCTACCAATTACGACTTCTCCTCCAAGTTGATAATTGAAATCTGGCTGGAAACATCCTCCGTATGTGTACTTACCAATTCGAGCCTTGTAATTTCTGTATATCAATTCACGTAAGGAATCCGATGTGAGCTCACCTCCTTCTTGTTTCACGAATAATCTATAGAACAAGGTTTTGCCAACAATCGGAATCCTCCATATAGCTAATCTCTTTTCAATATTCATGCCAGCCCTCTTATCTAGATAGTATATCCTTCTATCAAATACTTTTCTGAATAATTCGTTTAATCGTTCCCTTAAATGTATTAAATTGCATCTTACTACTGGAATACTTTGAGTATGATTTCAATACCTGATTATCATAATATGGATGTTGTTTCCCAAGGACTTTTAACGCAAGTATCTTTGCCCACGTTGTGCTTCTTTTCCCTTTATGATTTGGCTGACATAGTTCAAGTGTCTTTTCCATATTACTGTCAACCATTAGCTCAATTTTGCCATCATTTTTTGCTTGAACCAGCAGTTCTGCTCCTCGCTGTGTCCATCCAAATACCACATTTTGACCTTTCGTTTCCTCAAAAAGCGGCTTGTCATCCTTTCCCAGATTCCAATAATCACCGCAGGAAACATCCGCCGCTTCTCCAATCCCATCAAAACAGAACTTGCAGCTCTTGCGGATACTCCGTCCAAGAATAGCCATCCAGCTCTTTTCATACTCCATACAGCTTTTCTTCCCTGCATCATCTATAGCATACGTCAGCCCCGGCCAGCCATTTCCGCGGTAATGTAATTCTGTACATTTTTCCTCCGGGCATCCGAGCTCATTGAGCAGTCTTTTATTCGCAGCATCTGTTGGCGTTCCTGCGCAAAAGAAAGAAAGCAAATAAGGAAAACTGTCGGTAAAAACCCCTCTTTGATTTATCAAATTACGCAGTGCTCTCACATCACAGGGTTTCCCAATGAAAACATATTTTTCATTAGGTTTAATCAACTTAGAAATATCATACAGTGGAGAGGACTGGCAGTATCTGGAACCACAGCGTTGAATCACTTCTCCCGGCGTGTAGCTACAGACAGTTTTGGTGTGATATGGTACATCAGGATCAGCCTGTATATGAATAACCCCATCTACCAGTTTTTTCTCCAGAAGGTATACTGCCAGAGTTGTTGTTACACCGCCGCTCGATGCACGGAATCGAATATCTTCATCACAAGAGTACCCTTTGTACATCGCCCTATAGTTGCCCCATAAACTACTTGTATCATGATCGTGTCCAATACCATTCTTTCCCATTGGGTAAACAATATCACAAAAGGCAGCTTGCTCTTTGGAGAAACCTGTCGGTACATCATATCCTATGCTTTCTGTATAAAACGAAACGTTCTGCTGATCATGGCATAATCCACAACCCGTGCAAAACTCTTTATAACAATTCTTCATAACTCTATACCCCAAGAACTTGCTCTATATCTCTGCAAAAAATCTGCAGCTGCTCATTGATAATTCTTTTCGACATATCGACGCCCTGCTGAAGTGTATCTCTATTTTTAACGTATGCAATCGTCTGTGCAACAGCTTGTTTTGTCTCATCATGCTTACCGTGGATTAAATAATTATACTGCAGGCTTTCATAGAGTCCCTCGAACTTTCTGCTATAAGAGAAAGGAATCACTGGAATCCCTGCAGAAATAGCAGCAATTGTTGAGTGCATTCTTGCACCGGTAAAGACATCCATCTTTGAAATATAGCTTTTTGCATCTATTGGATTTTGGAATTTAGGAGCTTGAATCAAATATGGATACCTTCCCTTCAATGCACTACAGGCACGTACATCACCATCAATGGAATCATTTATATTTTCTATCACATGCGGAATCAAGTGTACAGCACATCCGATAGAATGGAGCGTCTCAATAACTCCGCATATATACTCTTGATAATTCACTGACAAACCGAACTGGTTCTTGTCCGTAAAGCCGCCGTTCCACAACAATCCAGATACGTTGATTCCCACATTAGTCTTACCCTCTTCAACAGAATACTTTGAACTATCATATGGTAGGAAGAACGCTAAATCCGTCACAGTTAGAACGTCCTTGTGCTTAAGATGTTGATGAATATAGTTAGTTGATATTAAATCGCGAGAGTATACTCTTCTGCTCTTGTTGATCACATGCATTGCAAATCGTTCAATTCTTCGATCCGAAAAAGGCCCGTATGTCTGAGGAAGCAGAATAAGCGGAGTTCCGGATATTACGACAAGTTCTTTAAGCAGTGTCGTATAAACCGCTTGCTTTGGAAAATAGATATCAGAAAAGCCATCTCCACAGGTAACATCAAAAACATAGTCACATGATCTAAGTTCCTTTATTGCCGAAAAATGAATGTCTTTGAGCCTCAATCTTTTATCCGATATTTTGAGATCCTTGAAATAATCCTGCAGGTTTCTGCCCTTTCCTTCAGCAGGAACATAACAGATAACTTCAAACGGAGTCTGAATCATTTCCTTAAGCAGTTGAATAAAGGAATACGTAAGCGCTTCGCAACCTTTATTCGCATCTCCTGTAACAAACCCTAACAAACCAATTTTCATCATTCCACCTCTTCAAACTACGTATAATGAAGCGTTACTAAGTTTAGCATTTATATGTTTCTAACGCCTCTTTGATACTTTCTAAGACTGCATATCCATTTCTTTCATCCGGCTCAAGATATGCCCCTTCTCCCCCCTCATTCCAGGCCATCATAAACACAATATCTTTCTTAAAATCATTTTCTGTCTTTCTCAGTAATTGCGTAAAATAGCCCTTGAATTTGTCAATAGTGAAGCCTTTAGTTACTATGCCTCTATATCCTTTTCTTGGTGATGTATCATACGTCACAAAAGCTCCGGGCACATATCTCGAATCATCAATTTTTCGGTTTAGAATGCGCTTCCAAAGACCATCATAATCATATACAGTCAGCCCGAGTTTTTCATTATTCTTAAAAATACATTTATGGAGCACTTTCTTTATCTCTTGACACAACATATTCACAGCAAAACGCGGAGAATCAAATAGCGACTCAAAAAGCACTGCCGCTTTATTCTTCATTATAAACTCAGACTTCGTAAAATCGGGCTCATAAAGTATTGAATATTTGATCAGATCATCGTTGTTGCCGTGTTTACCCAGAACATAGGTCTGCGCCTGTGATATGAAAGTTATCCCGTCAAGCCCTTCTTCCTTCGCTCTATTATCAAAATACGCCAGCATGTCGTGCAGCCTATCTATTCTCTCAGGCTGATAGATCACCAACACTGGCTTATCATCATACTTAATGTATCGCTTGTCCTGGAAATACTCGAGCAAGTATTGAAAGTGTCTTTCCCATTCTGATTCATCACCATATCTAACATCCATCAGAATATCCTGATCTCCGCCTGTCCATGTCCTTGCCCAATTATGATTTGCCCAGCTTATGCAGAAAGGAAAATCCAAATCCTTATTCTGCAAATACATCTCTACTGGTTTTTGCATTAGCTGCCGCCCTTCGCCCATCCAGTAGTGGTAGAAGCAGAATCCATAAATTCCATATTTCTTTGCTAGTTCAATTTGCCATTCAAAGACCTCTTTATTCTCCAGGCAATAATAGTTTTCATTTAATGGGACTGTGGGTTGATAATGTCCCTTATACAAGGGCTTGGATTTTTTCACATTTGTCCATTCAGTAAAACCTTTTCCCCACCATTTATCATTTTCCGGGAAGGAATAATATTGCGGTAAATAAAAAGCAATTACTCTCATTCTAACACCTCTCTAAAAACTTAGGAATCAAGCTCAATGTTATTGCGCCTTTTGGCCAGAAGAAGGAATACCATTATATAAAAGATTCTTGATTCAGTATCCTGCATTACCGTAAAAAACGATAAGAAGTATGTAAGAAAAGCACATCCAATAGTCATCTCAAAGCTAAGTAGATTCCCGGCTTTTCTGTCACTCAATCCTCGTTTCATGCTCGATACCAGGATCGATATCATAAAGGCCACTTTTGAAATCAAGCCAATGAATCCATAATGAAATAGGCACTTGAGATATTCAACTTCAATACTTGTCTTCGTAACAATAGAACTATACATGATATTGCCATACGTAATATCATGGCTGAATGTAGCGCCTGGGCCAAGACCAAACAATAAATGTCCTTGAATTGCATCCCAAACCCAAGAGTATAAATCCAACCTATTTCCTTCTGCTACTGCAACACCGGACATACCTACAGCATAGCTCTCGTCAAAAACGCTCATTATCAAATAGAAGACGTTCATCAATACCGAACTATCATTCCCAAGAACTTGAAAATAGATAAACCCGCCAGCAACTAATAGCAGTATAACTCCAAACACTTTCGCCATCAGTTTGCCGAAACCTAAAGATAACCCAAGCAAAATCTGACAAACGACGAAAAACAAAATAGTCGAACGAGAGACGGTTGCAAACGTCCCCAACCACATCATAATATAAAAATACTTGAATATGCGTTTCTTATGTAAATCTCGACAATTCACGATTCTATATACACATAACGAGGATATAAGCGTTAGATAATTGCCAAATGTTATCGCTTGATATGTAAACGACTGGGCACGAGTTAACCCGATTCTCTGAACAGAAATGACATTAGCGCCACTATTATTGATTAGCAAAAATGGATTGAAACCTGTAAATGCTTCTACTACAGCCAACGCACTCAAAATACCTGAACACAAAATAATCGTATCGAGGACTCTATTAAACTTGATTTGATTATCAACCACTTGTACAAAAGCCGCCCATGCTAGAATTACTGATGAGAAAAACCAAAACGCGCTAAAAATGGCACCGTGTAAGGCGGAAATTACTATCGTACACACCGAAAAAAGCAAGAATGCACGCTCTGTACTAGTCCTATTTATCTTCTTTATTCTTGGATTTCCTAAATATATCAGAATTAATAGTAGAAATCCTAAAACGGAACTCACTGCACCCAAACCGGGGATTACGAAATATGTTGGGATTATCGGATATAATGCAACATATAATACGATTATTCCAATAGCAGATAGACTCATTTCTATTTTCCTCGCACAATTCTAATTATCCAGAATGCTACTCTTGCAATTGCACTATGCAGTTTTACAGCAAAACGAGATTGACCATACTTCATGGAGATCTCCTCTCTTTCTTTTGCGATTACAGTCCTAAAATTCTGGTCGCTGAATCCTCCCATCCTGTATATTGCGTAGTCAAATTGATCTTTTTGAAATATTGCACCATTCTTGTACATTCTCAGAAGTAATTCGCGGTCCATACAGCCTTTGTACTGCAAATCAAAGTAACCATATCGCTCATATGCAGCCCTTCTAACAAAGGTTGCTGGATGAACTAACGTCATTTGATAGATTAGCTTGCGATGGTCACCGGCACAATAGGGGGCTAATGTTCCATCTTCAAAAAGCCGTTTTCCGTTTCCGTATAGAACATCTGTAGTCGGTTTTATTACAGAAACAAGATGTGAAATCGCACCGGGCAGTAGCATATCATCTGAATTGATAATCCCGATCACATCGCCAGTTGATTCTCTAATCCCCTTATTAAACGCATCACAAATCCCTCGATCTGGTTCGGATATTACCTTTGCAATCTTGTTCCGGTACTTCTCTATAATCTTTAAAGTATCATCCCTAGACTTACCATCCACAATTAGATATTCTATTTCAGGGTAATCCTGTGATATAACGCTATTGATAGTATCTTCTATGGTCTTTTCGCTATTATATGTTATGGTAATTATCGACACCTTCATATCATCTTATCCTTCCTAATTCCCATTCGTTATTGGCTATTATTCGAAGTATTCTCCTTATATATCTAAGATATCACTCTCTTTATGCTATGAGAGTGCAAAAACACACTAATAAGAATCGAAAAATCACTTCTCAGCCGACATCCAATTATTACTCTTTCCGTTTCCGAACAACTCTTGCCGGACTACCAGCAGCAACGGAATAGTCTGGAATATCATGCGTAACAACAGAATTTGCTCCAATAATGACATGGTCGCCAATATGCACTCCAGGCATAATAATGACTCTGGTTCCAATCCAAACATCGTTTCCTATTACCACCGGTCTTCTCTCTATCCCCCCCTGTAATATTACAGGCACATCTGGGTCTTTATATTCATGACTTGATGAATATATTATGACATCAGGCCCCATAAGTACATAGTTCCCCAGAATCAAATCCTCTTCGACTTTACAATTAATATCAAGTTGGGAATAATCACCAATCTCTATATTCTTACCAGTTCCAAAGTAAGCCATGCTCTTTACCACAACGCTTTTTCCGCATCGTTTGAAGAGCTTATGGGCGCACCAACTTCTTAAAGCATTACCCAATTTATAACCTGGAATCGGTTGATATGGTAGTTTTCTGAAAAACAAATAGTAAAGCGCCAAAATTATTTTTTGTTCTATCTTCTTCATATGTTTATTGCCCCATTATTCTATCGTATTGACTGAGTAGCCATTTACATTTATTATTATACAAATACTTATTGTTTATGCTGTTGTACGCCAGTTTTCCCATTGCTTCTCTTTTCTCCTTATTCTCAATCAGAAAAGCAATTCCTTCTGCCATTTCTTTCACCAGCAGCGAGTATGGTTTTGGATCAATTTTCACTGAATATATATCTTCCGTCATGCACTTAACACCACCTGTATTCAAGCAAACAATTGGCAGTCCAACACTCATTGCTTCCATTGCAACTAGACAGCCCGAATCTCTCAATGCCGTGTTAATGAGAAAATCGTGTTCTTTATAAAAATCGGCTATTTTATCATGGGGCACTTTCTCAACAAAATGAATTTTTCGACCTATATATTTTTCACATTTCTGTTTGTATTCTTTTTCATATGGTCCATTACCTAGAATCGTGAACTCAACATTATCATAATGATCAATAATTTCTAAAATTGCGTCAATGCCAATTCTGACACCTTTCAAGTAAACAAACTTTCCACTTAACAGTACCTTGACAGTTTTTTTCTCCTCATGCTTTCTGATTGGCCTAACTTTATCTATTCCAATTGCAGATTCTATTACGACCTTGTACCGATATTCTTCTGGTATCAATTCTGCTGTTTCTTCTGTCGTTGCCAGAATTAGAGAAGATTTCTTTATCGCTGCACGAATTCTATGTGAATACTTTGCCTTCATTTGTCCAAGCCCTCTGACAAATTCATACAGCTTCTCTTTAACAGTCATCTGATACCCTATAGTTTTGCTTATATTCTCTCCTCCGGCTACTGTCCAAATAAAAGGAGCACTCAGCTTATACAGGAAACACGGCTGTGTCAGGGAAACAAAGGTAACGCTATGCACAATATCAAATCTTTCTGCCCTATGCAACTCTTTAGCAATTGCGTATGCCTTCTTAGCCCATAGATAATAATATATTCTCATTCCACGGTTTCCTTTTTTCCAGAATACCATCCACTTAGGTAAATGCACATATAAAAAGTGAATATTGTCCCATGGTATATTCTCAGAAGTACTACGTTTATATTCTTCTATTGTTTCCTTATTGTTTTCTTTCGTAAGTATCCAGACTTCATGCTTCTGCGCAATATGAATCGCCCATTGCCACCCCACCTCGGGTTCAGAGCCTTTATTCGGCTCACAAGCATATGCAGATAATAGAATTTTCGCCAATGCTGAGCCCCTCCTTTTATTTATTCATAATCTTTTCCGTTTGATATGCCTGCTTCTTCAGGATTTGTTCTGTTACTTCAGATATTACAATTTCCTTATCAGCATTGGTATCGATCACAATGACATCGGGATATATGTTTTTCAGTTTTCTATACTCTGTACGCTGTCTTTCGATTTCAGCGATGGGCAGTTCCTGTTTTCTTCCGTATATGACATTGCTCGGTGCATCCAAAACAAAAATCAAATCAGGCTTCGGAATTATAAATCGAAAGGCCCTTGCCCACTTGGAATCAATAGAATATTTGTACCGTTTCATATCGACAAAGTAATCATAATAGTATCGGTCAAAAATCACCAACTTTTTTTTCATCTTGTCAACATCTATTTTCAATGAAGTCCCAATAATGAAATCCAGATTATAGAAAAGAAATCTGATGATTGACTTCAACTTTCCATCAGGCACGACACCATGCGGATCAGTATTTGATGTTGCTTCTTCAGAAGGGTTCAGTTTGTTATAGTGTCCCAAGTTCTTAAAAAAATGCGGACGGAAATAATAATTGCTTACACCATAAAAACTTCCCGAACAAGTCTCACTAATACCGCTAATTACAGTAGATTTGCCCGCCCCATCCGGAGAAAGGAATGCAACTGATAACCCACATTTGTGAAAAATGCGCTTCGGTGGATAATTAAAGGCGATGAATGCGCTTCTCTTAATTCTATCTATCATGCGGTAATTCCGATTGCTCATTGCTTTCACGGAATTCCTGATTACATCGTAATTCTCCTCAAAAACAGATACCGATTCTGTCTTAATCATGGTTTCTATCAATTCCGAAACATGTTGCCCGAAATCTGCCGATAAACGCTCTTGATCGCCTTCCATAAACAAAGTAATCAATTTCTGCAAATGCCCCACAGAGAAATCATTCTTTAATGCTCTGCGTACAATAATATATCGCAGTTCCTCGTACCTGCCAGGAATATACATATTTTTATATAATATTTTATTGGCAAGCAAATCCTCTGCAAGCAATGCATTGTGGATATCACCTTTTGAAATCACTCTGTAAAAATCTAATTGCAACTGAAAAAAACTTGCCGGAGATGGATAAGACAGAATATAAGTATATTCACCGTAGTCCTGTACGATTTTCTGTGTAACCAACAAGTCATTTTGTTTGGCTATTTCCAATACAATTCTGTCTAAATCTCTTTCACTAGCATTCCTGTACATCATATCGATGTCAGAAGGAATTTCCTCTGGCATCATTTCATACTTATTCTGGACACAGTAGTCCAAACCACTTTCATTTATTATCTGAAATACTCTTTCAAGAAGCAGCATTTTCTGTCTCCTTTATTAATGAACTGTAGATTTCTACAAGCTGCTGGTAATTATCCTCTGGCAGATACTTTCTTTCATAATCCAGTCTAGCGTTTTCACCCAAGGAGTGAATCTGCTCTTGATTACCCCATAGCTTTCGAATTGTCTTTTCAAAGCCTTCTACGCTGCCGAGAGGTACTTTGAATCCGTTGACTCCATTCTCAATTGCTTCCTGAGAAAAGCCCAAATCCGTAGCCACAATTCCCTTTCCTAGGCTTTCTGTTTCAATCTCTACCATGGAGCAGCCTTCATACCAAATACTCGGGAAAACAACAAACTCAGCGCTTTTCACAATACTGAGGCACTTGTCATGCTGTGTATATCCCAGATAAAACACATTTTCTTTCTTCTCAGCCCAATTCCGAAATTCCTCTTCAAGCGGGCCTCCGCCCATAACTACCAGCGGAATGTCATGAATTACATTCCAAATCTGCATTAGAATCCGGATTCCTTTTTCTTCTCCAATCCTTCCGTAGAAGACAACATATCGCTCCGGCAATTCCGTCGATACTGCGTTATCAACATTTACATCCACATCCGGAACAAAATTGTACTTCTTTACGATTTTATTCTCATCAAATCCAATGCTCTTCAGCAACTGAATCTGATTCTCATTCAAGCAGATATAGCGATCAATCTGCTTGTAAAAACTCTTTCTAAGTCTGTGATAAGTAAAAATACACGCAACAATAAAGCTCTGCAACCGACTGCCCTTGAAGCATCCGTATTTACACATGCGGAAATAGTTCCCATCACCGCATTGATTACATAGTTCTGTTCCTCGCAGTGATGTTGCACACGGGCAGATAAACCTTGTATCATGTAATGTAGCCACAACCTTGGCTCCAGCCCCTTTGGCTGCATACAGTACTGATGGAGAAAGCAGCGGAAAAAAGGTATGAATATGTACAATGTCTGGTCTTTCTGACTCAACTAATTTCTTGACCCTTTTGTAATTCTTAAAACCCCACAGCATTCCAAATGTTGCCGCAACTTTCCCAATGAATCCGGACTTGTCAAATTTGTCATTTGTAACAGTATATCGAATTACATCGTGACCATGTTCTTCTAACAGCGTTGTCTCGCTCTTAAAGACTTGGTCGTCACCGCTTGCAGATCCTTTCCGATGAAAGTTATGAATAGCCAATATCTTCATTATCTCAATTTCCCCATCCTAAAAATGCATCTTCATACTTTCGGCAGATTTTTTCCCATGTATACTCTTCTGCTACACGCTTTCTGGCCTTACGTCCCATCTCTGCAATATCATCAGCGCTCATGGAATCTGCGGAATCAATCAGATTCGCCAGTGCGCCATCGTCACGACTCCAGTACAAAGCACAATCTTCTGCAACTTCTTTATTAAAACCAACATCAACCAACAGATTCAAATCCGTGCTTCCCAGTGCTTCAATAAGCGATGGATTCGTTCCTCCAACGGTATGTCCGTGAAAATACGCATACGCATTCTCTCTAATCTTTTTCAGCAACTCCTGGTCATATACCGTACCAACGAACTTGATTCTCTTGTCGCTCTTGAAATGCAGTTTTTCTTCAAGCTCGTTCAGGAACCGGTCATTGACATTTGTGATGATGGCAAAGTCCTTCTTACTATTACTCTTCATGAACTCACGAATCATAATCTCAAAGGAGTTTTCCGGTACAAATCGACCGACGACAAGGTAATAACCCTTTTTCGTCAGTCCCTTCTCCTTATACCAGTTCATCAACTTCTCGTCATCGTCTGTCAGTTTGCTTAAAGTCAAATCCGCACCATACGCAATAAAAGTAGTCTTGGGATTCCTTCCTTTTATTCCCTTACCGTCATACTCTTCATGTATGTACTTTTCGATATTAACGGAATCACATATGGCAAGATCAGACCACTTTATCATCATCTGCTCGGACAGCTTCCAGTATTTTCTTACGGGAGCACTCCACTTTGCTCTCATCCACTCATGCCCATCAGGGTTCAAATACACCATTCCCCCCAGTTTGTGGATTTCCTTATAATAGTGCTTCATAAACGGCCCGATACGGCACGCCATAATATAAACGATAGGATGCTCAATTTTCTGTTTCCGGATGATTCTGCAACATTCCTGTAAAGAAGCAACATCATAGTAGATTGCCTGTGCGGGGCCTAACTTCTCTGGGACGTGGATTCTGAAACACTCCGCATTGTGATATACAAACTCACGATCAGAAACAACTTCTGCGCCGTCTGTATTATATGGATCCATGCAGCCATCACCGTTTGCTTTACACGCTACATGATATTTGATTTTTTCATTATTCTGATGGTACTCCGTTAGCTTGTTAATAAAAGTCTCATATCCGCCGTATGCGCCTAGACTTTTTGCACCCACCAGAAAAACGTGCTGTACTTGATTCCCCTGCATGGATTCTTCTCCTCAAAACTTGAATGTGTCCTTCAATCCAAGCCACTTCTGATCTTTATCGCTTAGATTCAAAGCAACTCCATCTACGCTATACCCTTCAGCACTTGCTGTGCCTTGATACGCCCCTTCAACCTTCGGCCATTCAATGCCGATCTCCGGGTCATTCCAAGCCAAGCCGCCCTCATCGTTTGCGTGGTAGAAGTCGTCGCACTTATAGCAGAACTCCGCGGTATCACTCAGCACAAGGAAACCGTGCGCAAAGCCTCTCGGAATGAGGAACTGCTTCTTATTCTCCTCCGTCAGCTCGATGCCGTACCATTTTCCGTAGGTCTCGCTGCCGGAACGCAGGTCAACTGCCACATCGAACACAGAACCTTTAATCACTCGCACCAGCTTGGTCTGGGGAAAGTTCTTCTGGAAGTGCAGTCCACGGAGTACGCCTTTTACGCTCATAGACTGGTTGTCCTGAACGAAATTGATGTTGATCCCGTTTTCTTCCATATCCCTCTGGCTATAGGTCTCCATGAAATAGCCACGAGCATCACCGTGGACGGCGGGCGTAATCACACACAGTCCCTCGATTTCGCCTACATTCTTTTCAACATTTATCTGTCCCATTGTCTTTATCTCCTCTTACAGCTGCGCTTCCTTCAGATACCGGCTTACTGCGTCCTGCCAAGTGGGCAGCGGCTGGAAGCCATTCTCCACCAGCTTGCTCTTGTCCAATCGGCTGTTGAACGGGCGTGCGGCCTTGCTCAAACCATACTCCGCCGTAGTTACAGGCGTAGGCGAGTTTTGCGTCCAGCGTTGCGGTCAGATCCAGCTCCTTTTCAGCCAGATACTTTTCAATATACTCATCCTGAATCGGTGACTTTTTACTGTTTATAAGCTCCACTTTTTCCGGGACGATGTCCACGGCATAGACCTTATTGTGTTGTGCCAGCAGTACCGCGAGGGATAATCCCACATATCCGGTACCGGCAACCGCAATGGTGTACTTTCTCATGGTTACTCCTCTACTTGGTAGGAATCGTTTTATGTAAAGCTGTGGTTATCATCGGAGATGATGTCATCATGGGATGATGTTGTCATCAATGGATGCTCACAGCGCGGAATCGTCTAAACTGAACTTATCTGTGTTCTTATAGGGTAGACCTGCTGCGATGTGTATATCATCTTATCCACACTCGGCACCCCTACGGGCTCATCATCCTCTACCCTCTCGACTGCCCATGCCGGCCCAAATCCCCATTCTCATCAAAACAATTTCATTTATTGTCGAGGTCGTTCTCTGCTGATGATTTGTTCAT
>OLOQ01002132.1_pt1 | contig 16939 bp, 17 predicted proteins | sample 1673101 | NCBI WGS metagenome assembly OLOQ01 (sample SAMEA3136754, study PRJEB25190) | human gut metagenome | biome: human gut; feature: human-associated habitat; material: faeces | place: Austria | collected 2013 | reverse complement strand
AAATCCGCTCCGCCGCGGCTTTTGCAAAAAGTCATCTCAAAGGGTTCGCCTTTTCTGCGAACAGGAGCGGTCGGCTCAGGCCTCCTCGCCCTCGTCCTTCTTCTTATTGCGGGTGATGGCAAATACGGCAACCAGAACGGCCACCACGGCCACACCGATGGCGATGTAGGTAACGGTATTCATGGAGCTGGACGCAGCATTGGTGGTGTTCGCGTCAGCCTCGGTAGCCTCACCGGCCTTCACGGCGTCAACGGCGGCCATGAACTTATCCACGGTGTCGTCGCCGATCTGCTCCTTCATCCACTGGATGACGGGCTCCTGGCAGGACTTGAAGGATTCCTTCTCCTCAGCAGTGGGGCTGTAAACCTCCATGCCGTTCTTGCTCAGGGCCTCCAGAGCCAGAGCCTCATTGGCGCAGTTGGTGCCGCGCATGGCATAGGTGGCGGTGGTGCCGGCCTCGGTGACGATCTTCTGCAGGTCAGCAGGCAGCTTGTTGAAGAAGTTGCTGTTCATATACAGGAAGATGGAGGAGATGGCGTGGCCATCCAGGATGTAGTACTTGTTCACTTCATAGAAGCTGCCGTTGAAGGTGGTACCGGGAGAGTTCTCCTGACCATCCACAACGCCGGTCTGCAGGGCGCTGTACAGCTCGGAATAGGCCATGGGGGTGGCGGAAGCGCCGAAGGACTCCAGCATCTTGGTGTAGATGGGGGACTCCATGGTACGGATCTTCAGGCCGGCCATGTCGCTGGCGCTGTGCACAGGCTTCTTGTCGTTGGAGAAGTTACGGAAACCGCCGTTGTCGGCGCTGGCCAGAGTCTTCAGACCCAGCTGAGCCTCGATGTCTTTGTACACGGCTGCCATGTATTCGCTGTCCAGCATGGCATAGTACTCGGCACGGTTGTCGTACAGATAGGGAATGGACATGGCCTGAATTGCGGGATACAGGGTGGCGGTTTCACCGTCGCCGCCCATCACGCACTGCAGAGTGCCCTGCATGCACTGCTGCAGCGCTTCCTGGGTGCTGCCCAGCTGGCCGGAGGGATAGATCTCAACCTTGATGCGGCCGCTGGAGTTGCTTTCGCAGTAGTTCTTGAACGCCAGGCAGCCGGTGTAGATGAAGTCCAGCGCCTGGAGCTCGCCATAGTTGTTCTGAGGTGCGTTGCCGCTGTAGATCTTGATCGTGTAGGTCTCATCCGCCGCAAAAGCGGTCATGGGCAGGCAACTCAGCGCAATAACCAGCGCTGCCAGCAGAGACACAAGTTTCCGTGCTTTCTTCATACTTGATTCTCCTTTTTTTTGTTTCGCGGCTCCAGTAGCCATGCGGGATCCCGCTTTGATTTATATAGGATACAGCCCGCCCGGTACATCTCTCCTTCTCATTTTCCCGAAGCGCCGATCAGACTGTAAGCTATCGCTGTTGTGTATGGGTCAGCCCTGCAGGCTGTCCCGCGGGGAGGCGTACAGCCCCTCCGCTGTTTCCGCCCAGCCGCCTTCCGGGGCGGCGCCGAGCTTTTCCCAGCCGGCGCGGGCCCGCTCCAGCACCTCCCGGGCGGAGGGGATCCCCTGATGCCCCGTTTCGATCCGGCAGGCCGCCGCGCCTGCGGCCAGACGGAGGCAGTCCTCCGGCCCGCAGCCGTCCATCATCCCGGCCAGAAAACCGGCGATGGCCGTGTCGCCCGCCCCGTTTGCGGAGCGGAACCGTTCCGGGCGGTACGGAAGCTCCATCAGCTCCCGGTCATACCAGCGGGGAGACAGAGCGCCGGACATGCGCCCGAAGGAAGCGAAGGCCTCCTTCTTCGCCGTGCGCAGGTAAAGTCCTTTCTCACCCAGCTTCACGCCGAAAACCTTCGGCCCCATGGCCAGCACCTCGTCCGCCAGAGCGGGCAGGATGGACAGGTCCGCATACCGGACGGCGCAGTCCGCCCCGGCCCGCTGCAGGACCTCCATGTAATATGGCCGGTGCAGCAGCAGAAGCAGCTCCTCCAGGCTGGGCAGGAACACATCCACACAGGGCAGGACCCGCCGCAGGATGGTTTTCCAGTCCGCCCGGGCCGATTCACTGGTCAGGCCCGGCAGGCTCAGATCCATGGACGTGGTCAGCCCCATCCGCTTGATCCCGCCGTACAGGTCCGCCAGGGTCACGCCGCCGTCGCCGTACATGCAGGCCATTCCGGTGGGGTAGCCGAAGTGGAACAGGTCGCAGCGCTCCGCCGCGTCCGCCGGGATATCCGACAGGGCATAAACCTGAGACGCCCCGCGCCGGTGCCAGAAGGAGCGGTCGCTGCCCTCCGGCGCCACCACCACGGTGGCGGAGGTGGCGTGGCCCTTCAGCTCCGCCAGACGCACCTCTGCGCCGGATTCCTCCAGCATCTGCCGTACCACACCGGCCAGCGGGTCGCCGCCTACCTTGCTGCAGAGGATCACCTCCGCCCCCAGGCGGTGCATGGCGATGCCGGTGTTGGAAACGCAGCCGCCCAGGATCAGCTGGATATCCGGAAGATAGACGGTTTTTCCCTCCATCAGGATCTCGTCCCGGCGGCAGGCCGACGCCGGAAACTGCGGGATCATATCCAGCGCCGCCGTCCCGGCCACCATAGCCCGTCGCTTCATGGTCAGGACCAGGCCTTTCCGGAGGAGTGCAGCGCCTGCATATACGTCCGCAGACGGCGCACCACGGCGTCCTTGCCGTGCTTCAGAAGAACGGAGTAATCGATCTCCGGGTCCTCCTGCAGTTCCCTGCGGACCTGCTCGCGGGCCTCGATCAGAAGCTCCGTGTTGATGTTCAGCTTGCGGATGCCCAGCCGGGAGGCGCGGACCAGGTTGTCCATTCCCGTGCCGGAGCCGCCGTGCAGCACCAGCGGAACGTCCACCGTTTCGTGGATTTCCTTCAGGCGGTCAAAATCCAGCCGGGGCGTTCCCTTGTACACGCCGTGGGCGGTGCCCACGGCCACGGCCAGGGCGTCCACCTGAGTCTCCTCCGCGAAGCGCCGGGCCGTTTCCGGCTCGGTGAGTCCGTCTGCCGCGCCGTTTTCGGTATAGTCCTCGCCCTGGCCCACATGGCCGATCTCCGCCTCCACCGAAATGCCCAGCTCGTGGGCGATCTTCACGATCTCCCGGGTGCGGGCCACGTTTTCCTCATAGGGGCACATGGACGCGTCGATCATGACGGAGCTGAATCCCTTCTGGATGGCCAGCACCAGCTCGTGATAGCTTTTTCCGTGATCCAGGTTGATCCCCACCGGCACCGAGGCCTCCTCCGCCATCTGCCGCGCCGACACCGGCAGATACTTCTGCAGCTGGGGGTCCTTCAGGCGGGACTCGCCGATGGCGATGATCACCGGCGCTCTCTCGGCTTCCGCCGCTTCCACAACGGCGATCAGCGATTCCAGGTTGAATACATTGGGAGCCAGAACCGTGTAACCACCCTGTTCGGCGTGCTCCAGAAGCTGCTTCAATGTAACGTACATGACTCCGCCTCCTCTTATTTCTCCAGAACGCTCCGGATATAGGCGGCGATCTCCTCATCCCGGCAGTTGGCGAAGAACATCCCGGGGAAGCTCTCCTCCGCGATGGCACCCTTGAGGAAATCCTGATCAATATTCTTCAGAATGTCGATGAACTTCGTATGGGTGATCTCCTTGACCTGCATCAGGATCCTGCGGTTGCTCTGCTCCGCCGCCGCCCACTCGGGGGGATAGCCGCCGCCTGGCTCCGTGCCGAACAGCTTCTCGAAAACATACTGCAGATTCACCTCGGCGCCCCAGCCGAACTGGAACGCGAAGGGCATTGCCACGGCGTTGCCGTTATTGACCTGGGAGAACAGATACGCGTCGCAGGGGTCGTTGACCCGGCCGCACATAACCCCCGGGAATGCGTTGCAGGCCAGGGTCGCGCCCATGCCCGTTCCGCAGCCCGTGATAACAAAGTCCGCCGCGCCCGAGTTCAGCAGCAGCGCCGTCAGCAGGCCCGCCTGCACATAGGTGCGCTGGTGCACATCCTCCGCCGAATAGCGGCCATAGTTGTAGCAGGTGTGCCCCATGGGCTCAACGGCTTTTTTCAGCGTCTGAAAAATCAGTTCGTTTTTGGGTGCCTGGCTGTTTTCGTTGATCAATGCGATCTTCATTGTCATTACTCCTTTTCTGCCGATTGCATTGAAAGCATATTTTCATGTTTTAGAAAGCGCTTTCAGACTTGTTGAAAAAAATATACCACTTCGGGCGCACTCCGTCAACCTGGCAAAACAGAAATTTTTACAGGTCGTTTTCGTCAGTATCACCAATCCCGCCCGTTCACCGGCAGTCTGTCAGCCTGATTTCGCCAAAGGCTTCTTTCCATGCATCGTCAAAAAACCGCACCGCCTGGGGAATGGCTGGCTCCTGCAGCGCCTGCTCCAGCAGCCGGGGGTTCAGCGTGGCGCAGTGCGCACCGGCCCGGTACACCTGCCAGAGCTGATCCGTGTCCTGGATGTTGGCCGCCAGCACCCTGGTCCTCAACTTTTTCCGTTCTATTGTCTCCGCCAGCAGGCGGATCACCTCCGCGCCGTCCGTGCCCAGGCCGCACATCTGCGTGTAATACGGCGCGATGAAGTCCGGCTCCAGCTCCAGGGCCAGCATGGCCTGCACCGGTGTGACCACCGTCGTGGCCGTCAGCCAGACGCCCTGGGTTTTCAGATATTTCATGGCTGTCATTCCGTCTGGCGTCACCGGCACCTTGATGCAGACATCTTCACCCACCTGCTTCCGTATGTACATGGCCTCGCGGATCATCTCCCGGCTGTCGTGGGACACCACCTGTATGTGCAGGCTTTTTCCCGAGCTGACGCACCGGTGGATCTCCCGCAGCGCGTCAAAGAGGCCGGTGCGGATCCCCGCCTTGCGGATCAGCGCCGGGTTGGTGGTGATCCCGGTGTACGGGATCATGTCCTCGTACCGGCGGATCAGCTTCAGGTCCGCCGTGTCAAACATAAACTCCACAGTATTGTCCTCCGTTCATGAATTATTGCAGGTCCTCGCCGCACGGGGCGCAGGAGCCTCTGTACATGGTGATGCAGTTCAGCTCCACCCGCCTGCCGGAGGTCTCCCGGCCCTCGATCTGGCTGATCAGCATCTGCATGGCCTTTTCACCCTTTTCATAGCTGGGCTGCCACACGCTGGTCAGCGGCGGGGACATGTAGGACGCCAGCGTGGTGTCGTCGAATCCCACCACGGACAGGTCCCTGGGTATGGACAGTCCGCAGTCCTTGGAGGCCTTGTAGATGGCCATGGCAACGGAGTCGTTGAAGGCGATGATGGCGCTGACCCGGTTCGGAAGATACAGCATGTGCTTGGCCAGCTGTTCCGCCTTGGCCTCCGTGAGGTTTTCGCAGAACTGTATCCACTCGTTTTTCACCGTCAGCCCCGCCTCCCGCATGGCCTGACAGTAGCCCTCCACCCGGTCCGAGGCGGAGGTGTATTCCGGCGAGCTTGTGATGATGCCGATCCGTTTGTGGCCCAGCCCGATCAGGTAATTCGTCACGCTGAAAATGGCGGACTGGTCGTTGATGTCCACCTGATACACGCTCTCGTCCTCGTGATAGCTGCCCACCAGGACAAAGGGCACCTCGTGCTGTTTCAGCAGGGAAATCAGCGTGCTGTTTTTCCGCACGCCCATCATAACGAAGCCGTCCACCCTCTGCTCGTAAAACAGGTTGTCAAATTCCGTCTCCGTGTCGCAGATATCCAGCAGCAGGCGATAGCCCGCCTCCTTGGCCGCCACGCTGATCCCCAGGAGGGCGTTGGAGTAGGTGTCGTTCAGGAAAAAATATTCCGGCCTGTGATTGATCAGCACCCCGATCATTTTGGACCGCTTGGCCGGCAGATCCCTGGCCGATGCCACCGGCCGGTAATTCACGCACGCGGCCTCCACCTTCCGCCGGGTGCTCTCGCGCACGTTGGCGCTGCCGTTGATGACCCGGGACACCGTGGAAATACTGACCCCCGCCTCGCGGGCCACGTCGTAAATGGTTTTTTTATCCATAGCCTTGTTCAACTCCAGCATATTAATATATGTTTGATTTATCATTATCTGCAATACAAAGCCATTATATCATCTGCGCCCGAAAATTCAACCCCCTGCCTTTTCATTTCTTTCATTTCTCTTTCATTTTTTCATCCTGAAAGGCGGGAGGGGGGAAAGCTTGTTGGGCAAGCAAAACTATGCCCGGCGGTTGAACCCAACAACCGGGCATAGGAGACTGTAACATATTGGAAATGCGTTTCGTGCGGATTGCATCGCCACGTTCATATCCTCCTTTTCTCCACATAGTCCTTTGCCTCAGCGCGTTTCGTGCGGATTGCATCGGCAAAACTGCATAGATACTGTGCCGCAAATTTGTGGAATACGCTGTGAGTTGGTAGATAGCTTTTCAAATGCCTCATAAACGGCGTCTGCACTGACTATTTTCCCATGACTCTTCTGCTGCCAAAGCAATCCATATTGCCATTATCGGCAGCCCCGGACGGGCAATCGACCGGTTTTCGCGGCGCGAACCGCACCGCAATTTTCTGTTAGCTTACACTTCGCCGGATCCCCATGCTGGAAGGCGTTTTCGGCACTGTTAACAATCGCTGAATTGACTGGTTGTGAAGTTGAACAAATTGCGGGTAATCCGCTTCAAGGGATGCTTGATCGAAATTACCTGATTGAGGGTCATAATGCTGAAGTAAAAATGCTGAATAGAGATCACGCTGTATCCGGCTGCCATCCGGCATATCATTCCATCGCTGGGAAAGCGGCTTCGGCGTGTACTCTTTTGATTGGTGATTGTACTGACTGGCTTTCAGTGATGTTGGGACTTCTACGACCCCGGGAATACCCAGAGATACACATTTGGTCCGCAGAATATTGATCAGCGCAGCGGGTGCTTTATTGGCTATGGATTTTCCGAATCGCTTTTTTCGCTTGATCCTTCCCGTCTTATCCGATATCTCTGTCTTCTTTGCCCGGTGTGTCAGCGATGGCCAGGCCATGTCCTCCACATAAAAGCAGCTGCCCAGCGAAAGCAGGTGGTTCGCCAGCTCGGTGTGCTGCCGTTTGCGGGTTTCTGCCTGGCAATGCTGGAGATAGCACAGCTCTCGCTGAAGTCTGAGATATCGCTTGGATTTATTGTGAGTCAATTTTACGCCTCGGCGGATGGTACCGTTTTCTGCGTAATTATCCGGATTCGCAGCCCTTCTGCTGCGATCCATTTTTCTTTGCAGAAGGTGCTTTTCCCGTTCGATGTTTTGCACCCGGTCTGCCAGCTCCACAAGGTTTGCCTCCTTTTCGGCGGCATATGCCAGCGTCTGCGGGCCGATATCAAGACCTACCGCCCCCTGCCCGACGGGATGTACCGGGTTGCCGCTGGCCGGATTGCGCTTTATCGCAGGCTTTCCCTCCAGAGAAAGCTGCGCATACCAGCGATCCCTCGTCTTGCCGGGCTTTCGCAGGATCCTGACATATTTTACCCGATAGGACAGCATCTCGGTTTCATACGCATTATCGGGAGACAATTTCAGCGGAAGATTCAGACCCTTCCATTCAATATAGCTTCCTCGGAAAATGATCTCAACGCCTCCGCTTTTTCCGGTGACGGAGTATCCTCTCAATGAGCGGATGTCGCCGGTTTTTTTGAAGTGGACTTTCTTCCCTTCCTTCTTAAACAACACCCTCTCAAAAGCGGCCCAGACCTGCGGCGCAATGCCATGCACCGCAACGCTTGAGCCGATGTTTTCGGCAAAATGTTTATAAAAGTTCTTTATGTCTGATTTGAACCCATATTCTGTAAAGCCGCCGCCCTTCAGAAGTTTATCCCGCTCCCTGTACAGCGTTTTGAGCTTCGGCTTGTCGGCCGTATTTTTCCAATCAAGGGCCTGGATCGCTTTCTTATTGCTCCTGTACTGCGGCGACTGCTCCACCTGGCGCAGTCTTTTCAGTTCTGCACGCACCATGGTGTTGTAAATCTGCCGGGCAATTTCAAATCGTTTGGCAAGGCGGTCTTCCTGCCATTTTTCCAATTTAAGGGGCAACGTCAGACAGCATGTGTCCGTACTGCTTTTTCCCACAGGAATCCCTCCTCTCTATGCTCTTTATTATATACGATGCAGTCTCCGTTTGCAAGCACAATTGCATTTTATACCGCCAATTGTACTTATTCCCCCGCGCCACGGACCCCGGCAATTTCCCGGCATTTGACGATCCCCCATTCCCCCTCCGTCACACCGCGAAAAAAGCCGGCGCATACAGCAGACCCGGCGAAAAAACGGATGCAAGTCCGTTTTTTCGGACACCTGATGCCGCAGAATGGGAGCATAGAAAAAAGGAGGGGAACGCCATGGCATTCAAAATCGGGTTTATTTCAGAGTCTGACCACAAATCGGGCGAGGTCTGCGCCGACCCCCCGAAGCAGGCCGCGCCCCGGCAGTCCGTGGTGCAGGTCTATTTCCCGGCAAAGCACAGGACGCTGGCCTACTACAACGATCGGTTCGATCTGCGGCAGGGGGACCTGGTGTTCGTGGACGGCAAGCTGGAGGGAAAGCAGGGACGCGTCGAGGAGGCCAGCTACAATTTCAGGATCAGACTCTCCGACTACCAGCGGGTGATCGCCGTGGCGGACACCGCCGTGCACGGCCGGTTTTACGCCGCCGGCTCCCATTTCATCACCTTCGACCGCAATGCCCTGCCGGCGCAAAAGGCCGTCACCTGGTTCCTGCCGCCGCGAAAGCCGGAGGACGAATTTGCCTGCGGCGCCGACGACACCGCGTTCCCGCTGGGGGAGCTGAAGGAGATGAAGGTGACCTACGCCGTGGCGGAGCGCGGGCACGACTATTACTGCCGCAATTTGGTGCGCTGCATTTGCCGCAGGAACATCAGAGGAAGCCGTAAAGGATACGGCAGAAAATCTCGGGCTTGCCATGCGTGTAAACGGAGAGCTTTATCCCGTGCGTATGACGGCCTACAAAAGTCTGCTCGACAGAGCAAAGATCGGAGGCACCGCACTCCCCAAACTCAGCCGCGAGGTATTGGCCGAAGTGCTCAACGAATGCCTGAAGCTGTATTCGGCGGATGCGCTCCTGCTGATCCGGGACGAAAAAATCTCTGCCGTTCACTCCGGTGACGAGGTGGATTATTCCGTCCTTCCGATCGACGAACTGCTGAAGGTTCTGCAGGCAAAGCTCGATGCACGGTTCTCCGGAAACGAGTTTGAGTCCGGGTACTGTGACCATTCCCTGGTCAGTGCCTCATGGCGAATGCCAGACCAGAAGGAAGACCTGCTCGGTACCTACGCAAAGGTGCTGGCTGCCCAGGGCAAAGCGACGATGGCATCCAAGCTGATGCCGGGTATCCGCTTTATGACATCGGATACCGGTGTCGCCACATACAAACGGCAACTGAAAATCATCAGCGAAGAATATCGCAAACCGGTGAAGGAAAAGCAACCGGATATGCTCGCCCCTCTGCGGGCACAGGAAAAATCCATCTGCATCCGGCTCGGCGGGATCACATGAAGGCAATCAAAAATATCGCTGCTGCTGCAGAAGATCCGGATGACAAACTCCGGGATAGAATGTACGATGACATTGACCGCGTTATTGTTTTTGACAACGAAAATCTGAAAATCGAATGGAAGTTTGATGTAGCCTTTCAACTTCCATGAACCAAGTAAAAGCCGGCTTTTTGCTGGCTTTTATGCTGTTTTTGTGTTATAATAACACAAGGGTTAATTTTGCCGAAAGTCCGGAAACCCTTCTGTTAGTGTTCATAGGGACATTTTCTGACAGTATGTAGGTGCGGTAAAGGCGGATGGCGTTTGTCATCCGCCTTTACTGCGTTTATCCCGCTTTGTGCGGTGCTTATGCAGGGAGCAGTTCCGGCTGTGCAACCGTTACTGCTACGACCTGTGGCTGTTGCTGTTCGGCTTCGACCGCATCATCGTAATCCCATTCACCGATGTCACGGTAAATGATACGGATTTTCTGAGCCGAGTGCCGCGAGTGCTTCACGGCACGTTCTCCGACCTCGATCCGGGATATGAACAGGCGCACGATCTGAGGTGTCAGCTCGTCAATGGTCCTGTACCGTTTTGCCTTCTCGACGAACGCCTCCACATTGGCGGCCGACGCCTTCAGCTTTTCCAGCCGTTCTTCCTTCTGCGGGATCGCCTCGTCCAACTCCCTCTGCTCGGCGTTGTAGTCGGCAGAGAGAAGACGGAACTGCTCGTTGGTTACGCGGCCGAGCACATTGTCCTCGTACAGCCGCTTGAACAGGGCGGTCAGCTCGTTCCTGCGCCTGCGCATGGTGTCAAGCTCCTTTTGCAGCATGTTGATCTCCTGCCGAAGCTGCGCCGTGTTTTTGCGGTTGATGTACTCCGCAAACTTCCGCTCCTTTTGGCGGGCGAAGTGTGTCACCCGCCGCAGATCGTCCAGTACGACGGCGTACAGCTCCTCCTCCCGGATGTGGTGGGGCGTGCATTCGCTCCTGCCGCGCTTGCCGTAGGTGTAGCACTTGAAATTGTAGTCGGACTTTTTCATACTGCTTGCCCGGTGCAGCACCATCGACCGTTTGCAGTCGGCACAGTAGGCAAGTCCCGAAAAGAGATTCGGCTCGTCCATGTGCTTCGGCGTGCGTTTTTTGTGCGTGCGCACCTCCTGCACGATATCCCATTGCTCTTTCCAGATCAGCGCAGGGTGCGTGTTCTCTACAACGGCGCATTCGCTTTCGGGGCGGTGCACCGTCGTTTTGTTCTTGTAGGATATCGTTGTGGTGCGCAGGCCTACGGTGTGCCCGAGATAGACCTTGTTGTCAAGGATTCCCGTGACGGTGCTGCTGCTCCACGCATAGGGGCGGGTGAGATCCAGCTTGGCATGGCTCTTTTCGTGATTTCGGTAATAATAATTGCTTGGCGTCAGCACCTTTTCCTCTCGAAGAATCCGGGCGATCTGATTGGGGCCTTTGCCGGAGGCGCACAGAGAGAATATCTTTTGTACCACCGCCGCAGCTTCGTCGTCGGGGACGAGTTTCTTGCTCTCTCTGTTCGCTTTTTTGTAGCCGTAGGGAGGCCGTCCGACAAGCCGCTCTCCCCGTTCTGCCTGCAGCTTCTTCACCGCACGAACCTTCTTGCTGGAATCCTTTGCGTGAAGCTCGTTTGCCCAATTTCGTATCGGGCTGAAATCATTACTGCCTTCCACCAGCGAGTCCACGCCGTCGTTGACCGCTATGAACCGCACGCCCATGTTCGGAAAGAACAGCTCAAGGTAATAGCCCACCTGCAGATACTCTCTGCCGAGGCGGCTGAGATCCTTGACGATGAGCGTCTCCACCTCGCCGCGCTTGATCATTTCCTCGACCTGTTTCCATGAGGGGCGCTCGAAGTTTGTTCCCGTATAGCCGTCGTCCGCCAGGAACAGGACATTTTCAAACCCGTTGTCAAGGGCATACTTTTCAAGCATGAGCCTCTGATTGGTAACGCTGTTGGATTCGACGGTCTTTCCGTCGTCCTGACTTAATCTGCCGTATAGTATCGTATATTTTTGGCTTGTCATTTTTGCATCCTCCTTTTATGCAGGGCAAGCCGATACGGTATCACACAGTATATCGTATCGCCTGCCGAAAGTCTATCCGAAACCGAAAAGTTTCAGAAACTTTTTGCATCCATTCCGAGATCTTCGTCTATGAGAGACAGCATTTTGTCCGTAGCTGTGGCTTTGGAGTCAGAGGGGAATACGGAGGAGATAATAAACCGCTTTCCCTTTACCAGCATTTCACGCTCCCGGACGCGGACATTTCCTTCGTGTGTGCAGACCGTATCACGGAAGAGAGTGAGCGCCGCGCCGCTGTCGAATTTTTTAACCACGGCATTCTCCGGCCTGTAGCTGCCGAGCATTCCTGTTTCAAGATATTCTTTGTATTCGTTCATTGAACTCCTTTCCGCCGCTATCGGCTGTTGCATTATTGTTTTACATACCGCCCATCACGGGGCCGGTATTCTTCTTTTGTCTGCGTGGCTGATGCATTGTAGTGCAATCCTCCACGGGAGCATCCTCGTCGATGATATTCGTTAGGTCAGCAAAAAGATATGCCGTATTAGTTCCCAGATGATCAGCGCCGCCGTCGGGATCAGCGAGATCCATATACTCCGTTTCGTAAATGCTCTCACCGTTTCCTGTTCCGAAGAGAGACTCTGTGAGAACTGCTCGCTCGCTTTCCCAACCTGTGAGGATAAATTCTCGGTTGCCGTACTCATCCGTTCGGTATATGCTGTCACCATCTGTTCCATCATCTCCGTGAACTGTTCGATCTGCTCCCGACTGCTCTCGGCGTACTCGGTCAGTATCGTGATCTGCTGATCCATCTCCGTGGTGATATCCTCTTTGGTTGCCAGTGTTTCCAGTGACTCCTGTATCTGCGAAAGCATATTGACCTGCGTATTCATCGCCGCGATCAACGCCTTCCAGTTCACATCCATGATCGCCGTACAGGGGACGGAGGTTTCCGCTTTCTTGATCTGCGCTCTCGCCGTACCCTTCAAATCCTCTCTCGATTTCTCGCCGTATTCTGAACTCATATTCCATATTCTCCTTCAAAAATTTTTCTTCGTACAGTTTGTTATCCCTGAACCGTTTTCCGACGGGTGTGGTGTAGGTGATGCTCTTTCGGTCACGAGTCCACTTCACCTCATAGCCCTCGGCTTCCATCAAGCGTATAAAATGTTCTCTCGATCTTGCGATTGCCATGGCATCCTCAATCGTAACGATCAGCTGCATCTTCCAACTCTCCCCGCGCTCGGCAGAGTGATATTCCCTTGCGGACATCTGCTTCACCTTTTGAGATTTATCCTTCGGCACGACAACCGACAGGTCGTATTCCATACACAGCTTGTCCGAGGCATCTCGCAGGCGTTGGATGTTATCGCTGTCCGAATGATATTTATATCCGGTATCACAGCTCACGCTGTTGACAACAAAGTGTGAATGAATGTGTGCCTTATCGGTATGGGTGGCAACGAGAACCTCGAAGCCGGGGAACATCTGCTGTGCAAATTTCAGCGCAATCTCATGAGCAGTTTCGGGTGTCAGCTTTTCGTCGGGGTGGAAGGATTGGGTGAAATGATAGAACATTCTGCCGTCCGTCTTTCCGTATTGCATTTTCGTATTCATGAATTCACGGTAAGCGGATTCGGGAACACAGTTGACACCCGACACAAGTTTTTTGCCTTCGTGTATTGTTTTGCTGTCGCGCTTACAGTAAGAGAGGATGAATGCAAGCCCTGCTCTTGACTGTGTGTGCTTGTTTTTCATGATATTAACCGTTGCCATCCGACCACCGCTTTCGCTCCAGAAGTTCCGTCAGAGCTGCGCTTACCTCTGCGTACTGCTCTTTCATTTCCGCAAGGCTTGCCACGCTGACTCTACCCATATTGCAAAGCATTGTGAGCTGATTGAGGTTGCGCCCGATGGCTTTCTGCTGACGGAGCACATCGTCAAGACCGTCTATGACAACGATCTGTTTGCCGAGGCAGGCTTTTGTCACGTAGTCTGTGAAGGTCATATCCGCTTGCTCTGCCTTGCGGTGTATGGCGGCGAGGTTTTCCTCGCTGATGCGTATACTCATCTTCTTGTTTTTCAAAAATAGATGCTCCTTTCTGTTCTAAAGTTTCTTGGCTTACCTTCTTTTCAAAGAAGGTAAGAAGTGGGTGCAGGGCTTCTGCCCGCCGAGTAGCAGAAGGCAGGGCGCGGGCGTTCCGCGACCAGTCGAATGCGATGCTCGCACTCTCTCCAAAGAGAGAGTACAAAAGCGTAGCCCTCGCCTTCTCCGTATTTCCGAAACAACGGCAGAAAGAGGGGAATATTTGCTCGGTGGGGTGTTTACCCGTCCATGCGATAAAAACGGCACACAGGGCGTTTGTGTGGCTCAAAGGGCGGTGTTCTGCGTCCTTCGTTCTCGCTCCCGCGCTCGGTCTTTTGCATCCGTTGTCTTGGCAAAAAGAACAATGCAACAATGCAAGGGACTCCCATGGGAACCATGCAGAGTTGCGTTTTCTATTCCTTTTCATAGGACACCTCTGCAATGTTGCAATCTTCACCCGAGATAGACCACATCCACTTTACGCCTACCTTTCGGGTGACGATGCCCTTGATATTTTTCTTTGCTTCGTTGACGGTGCGCTGTGAGATCTGCTTTCTCTTTGCCGCCGCAAAGATCTCACCGCAGGGCAGCTCGGCACCGCCGTCCAGCATGGTTCGGATCAGTTCCTCTGCCTGCATCATTTTCGTTTCTTCCTGATTGCCGTAGCCGGACAGCAATTCCTCGGGAGAAATATTTTCATAACCGTCGAGCCAATAAAATCCTTCTTCGTTACCGAGATTGAAGGCGAGGGACTTACCTTCGGGAGCAAGAGAAGATTTGTCGTGAACGATGACACGGACATTTTTGTTGCTCCGCAGTCTGCCCACCACGAGAACGCTTCTTGCGGAGGCGCGGAAGTCAATAGATCCGAGTCCACGGTAGGCACTGCTCATACCGGCGGCTTTGTTGAGGTGTCCTACAAGGACAACGGCACAGCCTGTCCGCTGCGCCACCTGACCGACCGACTTCATCACCTCACGAATTTCATTTGCCCGGTTCATATCGATCCGCTCTCCGAGGTAGCCCTGCAGCGGGTCGAGGATCAGCAGCCGGGCGTCGCACTGCACGATGGCCTTTTCAATGCGGCTGTCCAGCAAATGCAGGGATTTTTTATCCTCGCGGATATTGATGATCCTGTCCTGATCGGCGTCCGCTTCGATAAGGCGGGGCTTTACGGTATCCTCCAGTCCGTCCTCCGCCGTCTGGTAGATGACGTTGAAGGGGGGCAGCGGCTTCATTCCCGGCATCGGTCTGCCTGCGGAGCAGGCGGCGGCAAGGCGGAGCGCAAGGGTGGTCTTGCCCTCGCCGGGGTCGCCCTGCAGAATGGTCAGCTTTCCGAAGGGGATATACGGATACCACAGCCAGTCCACCTCCCGCAGTTGCACCTCCGACATTCGGAGGATTTCGGGTTCGTCGTGTATCATAATGTTTTTCCTTTCTTTTCTGTTGTTTTCTTTTTCGCTCGGCACAGTCATATACATCCCGCCTTTCATAAAAATTTGTTTTGCGGCGCACGGCTCTGTTCCGCGAGAGAAAGTTCACCGTCCTTTCCCGCGCTCCGCAGTTTTTACCTGTACGCCCGACATCGTTCCTACGCTCACTCTGACCGTGTTTCGCATCGGTGTTTGTGCTTTGCTTGCCGTGTCCTCTTTTGAGGGCGTATCGTCTGCGCCTTTCTCCTACGGCACGATCCTTCGGATCGCTGTCATCGCAAAGTCCACCGCCGCATATCCTGTCGGCAGGTTATTCAGTTGTGTTTGAGAAGACATCCTCTCATTCGTCCAAAGGAAACGATTATCCGTGTGACATAAAATTGCCATAGTAACGGCAGAGGAGAGAAAAAGTACCTTTCACTTTTCCATGGGAATTCAACTCCCAACTGACATAAACGTGTCACAAGGGCGGAGGGAGAAGAAAATTCATCCCTTCACTTTTCAAGCCGAAAAAACGAAAGGTCTATGCGTGAAATTTTAATCGCCTCACTTTTTAAGCCGATAAAACAAGAACCCTACAACCAAGAAAAACATATCTTCACTCGTCATAGGAATTTTTGGGGTATGCTACAACCAAAAATTTTAATTCTCTCACTTTTCAAGCCGATCCAAGTCCCGACTGACACAGTTCCGTCATAACGGCGGAAAAAGAAAATATATTTCTCTCACCATATAGCCGTCGGGAAGTGCGAAAATATTAGATGTCGGCAAAATTTATCCTCTCATTCCGTATTTGGGAATTCAATTGGTTTTGACATAATTCTGTCATAGGCATTTGGGCATAAAAAAGACACCTGCTTTGGATAAGCAAGTGTCTGTATGAGATATTAACTTATTTTCTTTTATGCAGTCGGCATACCCCGTCTGCATCGTCCCGCGCCTTGAGGGCGGCGGCAAGCTCCGCAATGAATTTCCGATTGAGGTGATCCACGCTGCCGCGGTTCATGCCGTGCGCCTCGGCATATTTGCGGACGGACTTGCCCTCGATATACCGTTCCTTGAAATACGCGCCGTAGTCCTTGAGAACGGTTTTGAGACAGTCATTTAGGAATTTCAGATCCTCTTTCAGTATATCGAAATCGGATTTACCGTCTACGCCGATATACCGCTTTTGTGTCACGCACAAATTGTATCTGCGCAGATCGATTTTGTAATTTGTGCAGAGATCTTTTGCATAATCCGTATATGTTTCAGCACGGCGATAGGAGCGCGACTCGTATGCGAGCATTTCTTCATCTTTAGGTTTACTCTTTCGGACGGGGCCGTTAAAGCCACCGTCAATGAGATTTTGAATGTGCGTATCCGTGATCCTGACCTGCGGCTGACGGACGAACTTATCTATCCATTCGCCGTCCACCTCCACCATCTCGCAGAATGACTGCTTGGTCATGGAGTAGTATTTGCACTCACAGGCGTCGATCCCTTCGTGAAAGATGACCACTTGTTCTCCGGTGTCTACATCAGGGACGACAGCGACAACGTAGATGAATTTGCCGTCATACCGCTTGTAGAACCCTGCGAATATTCTTCTGTTGTGCTGCTTTCCCACAGGCGCTCCTTTTGAAGTTTTTCTTTATTATATCATTTATTTGTGACTTTTTCTACCCGTATTTGAAAGGTGCCGCCGAAGCGACACCTTTCGTTACTCTTGTGCATACAGTGCCGTACTTATTCGATAGTTCAATGATTGCCTGCTCCGAGTGCTCATAGAACAACTCAATTATTTTACTATCGCCCAAACTGTTCACGATAATGTACAATAAGTTGCGCAAATTGAAAAGAGCATAAAAGAAGACATAGCT
>OLOQ01002131.1_pt1 | contig 16943 bp, 13 predicted proteins | sample 1673101 | NCBI WGS metagenome assembly OLOQ01 (sample SAMEA3136754, study PRJEB25190) | human gut metagenome | biome: human gut; feature: human-associated habitat; material: faeces | place: Austria | collected 2013 | reverse complement strand
TTTGTTACGCAGTAGAAGCGCGGTTTCGGGGGATAAGGTATAAATCCCTTTCCGCGCCAGATACGCGCCCGCAAAACCGCTTGTAGCAAGGCTTTTTCTGCCCCTACTGCGTAACAAGGGCATGAAAAAAGCGGCGTTCCTGTTCTCCCGTATAGAGAGTAAGAAACGCCGCTTCTGCGTCGTATTCAGTTTTTAGTACAATACCCTGCTTGTCCGTCGCTCGAAAAACCTTGATTTTCCAGTGTTTTCAAAAGTATCGTTATCTAACGTCAGCTTTTGACCGTCCGGCTTTTAAAGAAATGATGGATGACATCATGGAGGGAAAGATTAACTGTGTCATCGTCAAAGACCTTTCCCGTCTTGGCCGTGAGTATATTGAGACTGGCCGCTATATGCGCCGTGTCTTTCCGGCCTATGGCGTGAGGTTTATTGCCATCAATGACAATATCGATACTCTCAATGAGAGCGCAGGCGATGACCTGACTGTATCAGTAAAGAACATTATGAATGAAGCCTATGCACGGGATATTTCCATTAAGACGAGAAGTTCCCTGGAAACTAAGCGTAAGAATGGGGATTTCGTTGGAGCTTTCCCGGTTTACGGCTATCGTAAATCCGAAGATAACCATAATCTTCTTGTAGTAGACGAATATGCTGCCCAGGTGGTGCGGAGCATTTTCAGGATGCGCCTGGAAGGATTCAGCCCCTACGCCATCGCGAATGAGCTGAACCGGCTGGGTACGCTCTCTCCTTTGGCATATAAAAAGTATTATGGCCTTCCCCATGCCAAGAAAGGCTATACAGACCGGAAGGATTGCCGGTGGTCGGCAAATACTGTCACCCGGATCTTGCAGGATGAAACCTATACCGGTACGCTGGTCCAGGGCCGAAAGGGTTCCCAGCACTTCAAACTGAAAGAAATGGAGAGCCGCCCTTCCTCCGAGTGGGTTCGCGTGGAAAATGCTCACGAAGCCATTGTTGATCGGAACGATTTTGACCTGGTGCAAAGGATTCGCAACCTGGACACCCGTACATCTCCCCAAAAAGATAAAGTCTATCTGTTTTCCGGCATACTGGTCTGCGGTTGCTGCGGCAGCCGGATGGTACGCAAAACGAACCGCTACAAAGACAAAGAATATCACTATTACTATTGTCCCACCGGAAAGAAGAACGGCTGCGCCCATCCGGTCATGGTAAAGGAACATGAGCTGATGGAGTGCGTGCGGGACAGCCTGAAAGGGTTTATTGCCAATGTAGTCTCTCTGGATGAAATCTTATCCGGCATAGACCAGAGCCGTATCAACCGTGAACTTATCAAAGAGTATTCGCGGCAGATCGCCCAGAATGAGCAGCAGTTGGAGCAGATTCGTCAATATAAGATGAAACTGTATGAGAGCATGGTAAACGGCTTTCTGGACAAGTCGGAGTTCCTTTATAACAAAAGCAGTTACAGCGCCCGTATCACCCAACTGGAACAGGCGGTTGCTGCCCTTAAGGAAAAACGGACCGATGTAATGGAAAACCGGAGTGAGCGGAATCGCTGGATTGAGAATTTCAGGCGTTTTTCCGATCTGGAAGAACTGGACCGCAAGGCGGTGATCCAACTTGTGCAGGTGATTACAGTGCTGGGGAAAGACGAATTGCAGATTCAATTTAATTATCAGGACGAATATGAAAAAGCCCTCGCCCTGATTACGCCGGTACAGGAAAGGATGGTGGTCTGAAATGGCGAGAAAGAGCAGGAAACATACTATGGCGCAGGCTGCCATGCCTGCTTCCCCGTTTATCAGCACGGCGCTGTATATCCGGCTGTCTGTGGAGGATAACAATAAACGTGGAAATTCTATCGAAACGCAAAAGCTGGTTCTCGAAAAATTCCTATTGGGAAAACCTGAACTGCGTCTTTATGACATTTATATCGACAATGGAGCAACAGGAACGAATTTTAACCGTGACGGCTTCCAACGGATGCTTTCGGATATTGAATCCGGCAAAGTAGGCTGTGTGATTGTCAAAGACCTTTCACGCCTGGGACGCAATGCCATTGACACGGGATATTACATTGAGCGGTATTTCCCTTCCCATAATGTCCGGTTCATCAGCGTTACGGATCAATTTGACTCTGAAAACCCTGATAATCTCCACGGCGGTATTATCCTTCCGCTGAAAAATATGATTAACGAAGCCTATGCTCTGGACATAGGACGCAAGATAAAGGCCCAGGCTCGTCAGGATATGAAAGAGGGCAAGTATGTGGGTGGCAGGGCGCCATTTGGATATATGAAAGACCCTGATGACTGCCACAAATTGATTATTGATCCGGTGGCGGCTCCTGTGGTACGCCAGATTTTCCAGTGGGCTTATGAAAAAGTCCCCCTCAACCGGATTGTGCTTCTGCTCAATGAAGGAAACTATCCTTCTCCCGGAAAGTATAAGATGCAAACCGGGGAGATCACCCATCAGGCGTTAGCAGGGCGCGGCTACTGGCAGACCTGGACAGTTGCCAAGATTTTGAAGGAGGATAAATATACCGGCGACATGGTGCAGGGGCGGACAAAAACGGTCCTTCACCGGCAGGTGCCCGCAGGCGAGGAAAACCTGATTGTCGTTACTGGAACCCATGAGCCTATCGTTTCCAAAGAGATTTTCGATGCCGTTCAGAAGTACCGGGCAGAAGTGGCCGAGGAAAGCAAGAAGCACCCGGTTATCCCATACACGCCCAATATTTTCAAGGGGCGTATCTTCTGTGGAGACTGCGGGAGAAGCCTGCACCGCCAACGCCAACAATGCAATGGTTCATATCGCTTCCACTGCCTGACCCCTACCAGGGTACATAAAGATAAATGCTCTGGTGTTTCCATCAGCGAAACCGAGCTGATCGCAACGGTTCTGGACATTCTTAAAAGGGAATTAGCCGCCGTCCTGGGGGATTATGCGCTGCTTCTGAACGACAACATTCAAAAGCAGGAAAAGGAGGCTGCCACCCGTGAGAAAATCAACCGGGCAAAGTTACAGCTTAACCAAAGCCGTGAGTTTTTGCAAACTCTTTATGAAAATCTGATGAACGGAGCGATTGACAGCGAAGAATATTTCGTTTTGAAAGCGACTTACGAAGAACAGATGCAGGCGGCCCAAAAAGAGCTTTCCTTTTATGAAAACCAGTCTGCCGTCCGTCAGGAACAGGCCGAAAAGTGCAAGAACCTGGAAAAAGACGAGCAGGAACTTTTGGTCGGAGGCTCCCTGACTGCCGCCCTCATTGAGCGTTTGATTGAGCGGATCACGGTCTACCCGAATAAACAGGTAGATGTAAAATTTACATTCCGCACGGAATTTGAGGCGTTTAAGGAGGCGGCGGCAGAATGAAAAAGTATATGATTGCTCTTTATATCCGTCTTTCTTTGGAGGACGCCAAAACAGATAGTATGAGTATTTCCAGCCAGCGAAGCATCCTTCGGGAATATGCCTCTGAACTGCCGGAATATGCCAATGCGGAACTTATGGAGTTTGTAGATAACGGGTACAGCGGGGCAAACTTCGAGCGCCCTGCGGTGCAGGAATTACTTGACCTGGTACGGGCCAATCGGATTGACTGTATCATGGTAAAAGATTTTTCCCGGTTTGGTCGCAACAGTTTGGAAACCGGCTACTTTATCGAGCGGGTATTTCCGCTGTTTCATACCCGCTTTATCTCTGTCAATGATGATTTTGACACCCAAAAGTTAAAAGGTGATACCGGAGGTATGGAAGTCGCCTTCAAGTATTTAATCAGTGAGTATTACAGCCGTGATATGTCGGTAAAGACCAAAACGGCCAAATACCTGAAATTCCAGCGTGGCGAATACCAAAGTAAAATCTGCCCTTACGGTTATCGCAAAGGGGAAAACGGACGGATGGTGCCGGACCCGGAGACCTCCGAAGTAGTCCAGAAAATTTTTGAATATGCCGTAAATGGCATGAACGCAGCCGATATTGCACGGGAGCTTTCCCGTCAGCAGATTCCCACGCCCGGAGAACATAAGGCCCGAAAAGGAATTAAGACACACGATGTTTCAAGAACTTACGGAATGTGGTGCAATTCTACGGTGCTTCGGATTCTTGCTGACGAACGATATATGGGCACTTATGTGATTGGCAAAAGAGAGGTTACGGAAATTGGCGGCCACAAGATGCGGAGCAAAGCGGAAAGCGACTGGGTCAAAATACCGAACCATCATATACCGCTGGTGAATGAGGAAATCTTTTCAAAGGCCAATGCCTCTATTCAGCGTTTTAAGATTCCAAACAGGAAAAAGCACAACTATCTCCTGCGTGGGAAGGTTATCTGTGGATGCTGTAAACATGCCCTGCACCTGGCAAACGGGACATCTTACCGGTGCCGCTTTTCCAGCACGATTCCTTCACTGGACTGCTATAATATTCATATCCGAGAAAAAGAACTGAACCAGCTTGTTTATGAATTACTGTGCAAACAGTTCCAGGTAGCATTTGGCGTTGACAGCTTAGCGGATCTCCGTAAGGTAGATACCGTTGCTTTACGTCAAGCTGACTTTGACCGGCAGATTTTTGAACTGCAGGAAGAAAAGCGGAAGCTGTATGAATCGCTTGTTTCCGGGGGGATTCCGCTCCCGAAATACAAGGAGCAAAAAGAGCAGATCAGTGAAAGGCTGTTGGAAGTGCAGAATACCAAAGCGGTTGTCATGGCCCGTCTTGAAGCCGAACAGGAAGAACGGCAGCACCAGCGCCAGCAGATGGATATTTCCCGGATGCTGACGGAAAGCGATGGGCTGACTTCGGAATTGGTTGATCTTCTGATTGATAAGATTTATGTTTACCCTGATAAACGGGTGGATGTTGAATTTAAGATAAGGGACAGTTTGGCAGCTCACAAATGAGGGAAAGGGATTGATTATGCGGATTGCGTTTTATTACAGAAAAGGCAGCACAACTTTTGGCTGTATGCTGCCGGAAGAAAAGGAACGGCTTCATGCTTTTTTTGCCGCCGAACAGAAACGGGAGGCGGCAAAATCCCTATCAAGAAAGCTGGATCATGGGGACAAGAAAAAATAAATATTTTTTTGTCGTGGGCTTGACATAAGGGTGGCGCAGGTCGTGGAACCGCACATAAGGCAACCCCGCCCGCTTCAGCACCCGGCGGAGCATATTCCGCACGCTGTCCGGCGAGATGGGCCCGCCGTTGGGAGACGGGAACACATACTCGCTGTGGGTTTTCTCTTGCTGGCTTTGCAGCACAGCCAGGGCCTGTTCTCCCAGGGGGATCACCCGGTAGGCGTTCTTGGTTTTCAACGGGGCCTCCACCACTTGCCCGTTGATTCTGGAAATCTGCCGCCGCACGGTGATGGTGCCCTGGTTGAAATCTACATCTTGCCACTTCAGCCCCAGCAGTTCACCCCGGCGCAGGCCTGTGGCCAGCTCCAGGTAGTACATCTCGAACACGCCGGTACGCTTGGCTTCCTGCAAAAAAGCGCTGAGTTGGTCAGCCGTGAGAGTTTTCATCTCGTTCCGTTCTACTCTCGGCAGGGCGCATCCCTCCGCGGGGTTGTGGACGATGAGCTTTTGGTGAATTGCCAGCTGCAAGGCCGAGGAAATGATTTGATGGATATTTCGCACGGTCTTGGGGCCCAGGCCCTTGGGCTTCTTCTCTGACTCCTTTCGTTCCACCCGCCCGCCGGTAAGCAAGTCCCGGTAGAACTTCTGCAAGTCTAGGGTGGTCAGCTTGGTGAGGGGGATGTCCCCAATGGCCGGGTCAATGTGGTTTTTGATAATGCCCCTGTACGTTGCGTGGGAGCTGGGCCGCACCTTGATGGTGGCGTAGTTTTCGTACCACACCCGCATCCACTGGCCCAGGGTGTACTGCCCGGCCTTGGCCACATCCAGGCCCTTGGTTTCCTCGATAGCCCTGCGGAGCTTCTCCACCACCTCCGTCTGAGTCTTGCCCAGAACGTTCCGATAAATGGCTTTCCCCTCAGGGGTGTGGCCTGCTGTGTAACGGCCCTCCCAGCGGCCGTCTTTCCGCTTGCGGATGCTGCCCTCGCCGTTGGCTCGTTTCTTTGCCATGCTGGTGGCCTCCTTTCTGTTTTCTTCAACCACCAACACTACTCTAGAGGGCTGCCCAATGTCCACCCCCATGTTGCGAACTGGGCGGAGAAAAATTGCCCCGACTTTTGGTGGATTTACACCTGCCTGGGGTGGGGGAGATTTTTACAGGCCTATTCTTTGTTTAGCGGCGCAAATTTTGCGGTGGCCCCAGTTGGGTATAGGCGGAGAAAAAATCACATAGACATCCCGAAACTGTAACCCTCATCCTCTTCAAAGCTCTCGATATTTTCCAGCCGCTGCCCATGGGCCAGCTTCTTGAGGGCCTCCCGCTGGCGCTGTTTGCTCTCTGTCCACACCGGGACAGGCGGCGGGTCTGGCACGTCCATGGCTTGCGCCATGTAGCGGATCAGGGCTTCTGCATTGTAGGTCACTCCGTAAAGCCAGCCATAGGAGGGTTCCTCCCTGCCGGCTTCAAAGTTTGTAAGCTGGCGGTATGAAGAACAGCCACTCCAGGTTGTCTTTCAAAAATGTTTCATCGTGTAAGCTGCTGTCCCGGCAACGGTACCCCTCCGGCGTGATGAACGTGATGTGCTTCCGGTTGGCCGACCACTTCACCTGGTACCCTTCCCGCTCCAGCCATTCGATGAAGCTCTCTTTATCTTCTGCCTCTTTTAAGGCCTGATTGAGGACGAACACCAGCTCCAATTTCCAGCTGTCACCTCGAAGCCCCGCCTGATATTCTCCAGGCGCCATGCGCTTTTTGCGACTATGCTTCTGCGATTTCGGGAGGACACTCAGGTGGTACTTCATGCAAATCTGGTCGTTTACGTCCCGGTGGTGCCGCAAGTCCTGAACGTTTTGGTGGAGCTTTCTGCCGTCCACACAGCTCACGGAATTCACGATCAGGTGGTTATGCAGGTGACCGGTGTCTATATGCGTTGCCACTAAAACTTCGAAGTCAGGGAACTCTTTCTCGGCAAGTTCCACTCCTACGGCGTTTGCCAGCTGTGGGGTTAGTCTATCACCCTCGGCAAAGGATTGGACGAAGTGGTAAAACTGGCGGCCCTCCATCTTGTGAAATCTCTTTTTCGTGGTGAGGAATTCGATATAGGAGGACTGGGGGACACAGTTATGCCCCGCCACCAGCGAGATGCCACGCCACAAGGTTTTCTCATCTTTGGCGACATACCCCATGGCTCCCGCCATCGCTCCACGGGTCTGCTTCACGTTACGGATCGCTATGAATGTTGCCACGGTCACTCCACCTCCCAGTAAATTTCTTCGATGAGGCCGTAGAGGTTTGTGTAAGCCTCGGTGAAATTTTCGGCGTCCACCAGGTCGATGCGGCCCATGTTGGCCAGTTTCGTCAGCTGGTTGAGGTTTCGCCCCTGGACTTTCAGCTCGGATAAAATGGGGGCCAGCTCGTCCGTTTGTCGGACATTTTTACCCAGGGCGGACTTCACGATGTAGTCCGTCACTGTCATGTTGGCCTGTCTTGCGTTCCGTTCAATGGCGGCTTTCTCAGCTGGGGTCAGCCTTGCGGTAAGGATGGCTGTTTTCTTTTTCATGCGATTCTCCTCTCTGTCCTTTTTTCTGCATAACGTCCTTGACCTTCCTCCCCTTTAGGGGGCCAGGGGGGGCCGGGCTGCGCCCGGCGAGTGCGTGCGGCGTATAGCCGGACGCTATGCTTGCCCTGCCTAAAGGCAGGTTTTTTCTGCTTTTTACACTACCGCAACCGACCTCGTTATGTCTAGCTTTTTATTCTTAACTTTTTGTGTATATGTTTTTCGGTGTCTGGGACTTCATTTTTCAGAGTTCATCCTTTTGGGACTTTCCTCTGGTGGCTTTTACCTGTGCCGTACAAACCTCCACAGGGGCCTCACGCCGGGCCAACAGGGGCTGTCTGAGGCTTGGGTGGTGTTGCTTCCCTACCCCGCCCTCTGACCGGCCACAAATCGTCGCACAGGGGCGAGTTTGGATTTTCTCCCCAGAACGAACTCACCCCTCCCCCTAAAGGGGGAGGGGCTGGGTATCATCTTGGTTGGGTTTGTTGGGGTTTTCACGCAGAGAAGCCCGGTACTTTTCCGCAGGAAAAGACGGATACTTCGTATCCGAGGGCTTCTCTCGGCAGTTGCCACAGGCAACTGCTGGTCACAAACGGCTCACACGGCTTCAACAGGGCCTGTCTGGGGCTTCCCTGGTGTCGTTTCCCTACCCTGTCCCCAAAACCGCACACAGGGCCGCACAGGGCCGAGTTTGGTTTTCGCCTGCTTACTGGCGCTTCTCAGGAGGATTTCCCTCTCTTTCGGCAATCCCGTATAAGAACTCAGGCAGAAGAAAAAAATACCTCTGCCCCACTTTTCTGAAATGGAACCAGTTAAGTCCGTCATCCCATGCAAGCGTTTCTTCAAACCCAGTGGGGTGAAGTCCTCTTCTTTGTTTATGCGGCGCAAATTTTGCGGTGGCATACCCGTTCGCAAGGAGCTAAGTCGGCTCACATTTTCGCCATACAAAGCAGCGAACCCGGCCTGTCCTGGGCCGGGTTCTTATCACCTCAATCTTTGGCGGGGACGGCTCACCCCACCCTGTCTTGCTCCAATCTGTACGCCACGGCCTCTTGGATGGGCCGGATCGTGTACAGGAGCACACCGTTTTGTACTCTGCCGTCTCTCCCTTGGACGGTGGTTTTCTCCGTGTCGATGAGTCTCTTCTCCTCCAACCGGTGCACGTACTTCCGCACCGTGTTGGGGCTCATCCCTGTGCATTGGCCGATTCGCTTAAAGCTGGGCCAGCATTGATACGTCTCCCGGTCCTCGCAGAATAAGAGGTAGGCGTACACCGCGATTTCCCCTTGGTCAAGCCCCAGCGTAAAGATTTCGTTGGGGAGGGTGAAATACCGTTTCTTCACGTCACGTCCCGGAAATGTCCCCCACGTTTTCAGCTTTCCGGCCTCGTGTGATCCTCCACCCACTGGCGGAATTTTTCTTTTGGAACCACCATGCGGGTGCCGATCTTCAGGACAGGAAAGCCCTCGCTGTGGAGCAGGTCATACGCCCCGGCTTGGGAGATTCCCAACACCTGGGCCACCAGCTCCGCGTTCAAAAACAGCGGGAGGTCTTCATAGGATTTGTAAGCGGACTCTTTCAAAACACACCTCCTAGGTTTCGTTTACCATAATTGTACCGCCATGTTTTTGGCTATGTCAAGGAGGGTGTCAGTTTTGACAGGGGCATTAGAAAGCCATTTTTCGGGTTTTCTGTAAAATTTACAGTTTGTTCATCTTAGTAAACGCTCGGAGAGGATGAAAATTGAAGGAAGACTAAACCACATCTACATCTCACGGCAGGACCAGGACGGGAACCTGAACCCCCCTTTGATTTCAGCACTTTGACATGAAATGGACAGAGTATAAGTTGCTGCATACCAATTTGCGTATTTGCGCAAAATTCTTGACACTACCGGGAAAGATGTATTGAATGCAAAATGATTATAACAAAGGTAGCCAACTTTTATTGCTGGCCGACTTTGCTTACTGGATATTGCTTGATATGCTCTCCTCGGTATTTTTAAGGTACTTTTCCTTATCTTTTTTTAATGCAGACCAGAGAGTGTATATGACGCCCACTGCATTTACACCCATGGAAATATATGCCGGAATTTTCGAGTTGCATTTGCTTTCTAAATAAATAGCCAATGCTGTTAATCCTGCAAGAACTACTAACTTCCAAACAATACTCCAAATAAACCGAAGTACATTTCGGCGACGGTTCTTTTTCCGCAAAGCTGCTTCTTTTTGCTGGTAATATTTATTAAGTTCATTGCGGAGTAAAGCATTTTCTTCAGATGAATTTTTAATTGCATTCGCTTGTGCTACAATTGTTTCATCTTTTTCGGTCAATCTTCTTTCAGCATCAGCTTTTAGCGTTTCAATGACAGTTTCCTTTTCTCTAAGTGCTTTCTTATCATTTTTGACCTGTTCTTCATATCTGCTCAAGTATTCAGGAGTGAAATCCATCATTTCATCAATATCATCTCCTTGCAGATCTTCCGGAAGAACGGGTTTGTTTCTAAGCGTAATAATGCGAGCAGCAACCTGGTCGTTATCAATTAAACCGTCTGCATATTCCTTTTTAACCTTCGCAAATTCCCTTTCTGCATTTTTAGCAATGCTGGCCGACAATACAATTCGAGCCTTTAATACAGCACTTACACTAGAAGGGAACTTAGCTTTTGAAAAACCATTTCCAAGTTTATACCAAAGCAGACTGGTTATTCTATCAAGAGAAACAGCAAAATTGCAGATACTACCTAACCCTTCTGTTTCTTTGATGTTATCCGATACATCTTTAGATATAAGTAGGGTAGCCTTGGTATTTGTTACAATGAGATGTTCAGATTCGATATCATTGTGGAAGCGGCATCCATTACGAAGCTTGTTAATATTGCTAATTAACTTAATTGCTGTTTCCTTTTTCTTTCTTTTATCGTTCTCATCATCGTAATCAAAGCTCTCCAAATTACTAGTGAAACATTCTTCGCTGTAATAATTACTTGTGGAATCTTCTGCAATGCCAAAGGAATACAGTATTTTGTGGTAAAAGTCGGATTTCTTTACATCCACATCAGCTGCCGTGCTACAGCCGTCTGTTATCGCCTTCATAGCAGGCTTATCAAGAAGGCGACGCCGTTTTCCTTCCACTATTTCACTTGCTGTATCAAAGAATTCATCAATTTCTTTCTTGATCTCCGAGAAATAACGAAGATGTATCTTTGGAGTTTTACCAGAGTTGGCTGTGCGGACTTGAGCCCAAAAATCGTCAGCAAGCTGCTGAAATATTTCTCCGTTATATCCGACAAGACTAAATAAAATCTCTGTTCCCAAGTAAAGCGTTAGTGGCTTTGTAATACTTCCGGTTTCTCCAATACTATGACTTAAACCTATATAAAGGATACTGCCTTCACGTATTTTATCAAGCCCATCTTGTATTTCTCTGTTCTGCTCATTTTTTAGAATGAACTCTCCGATCAGCTCAGAATATTTAGTTGACTGTGAAGGCGCATCTTCCACCAAAAAATTAGTAAGTTCTTGTGAAAGTGTATCCACACTAATCATATTATTACCTGTTCTAAAAGATATGTATTCAGATAGCAGTTCGATTATGCGTGATTCATATTCGTCTGATTCTGTTTTCGTTCTCCCAAATAACGAATCTGTGCATACTTCATTCTGCGAGATATCATATATACCATTTGCTAAGGTCGCACCGGGCAAGTTTTTGAGGGCAGTCTTAATAATAGCCTCCGGAATAGAAAAACAGAAATGACTGCTCAGGCGATTCTTCATTTCAATAGCTGAAAATGAATACAATGAATCCTTCAGAATGATATAACTGATAAACTCTCTAAGAATCTGATATGGACTTTGGTACTGTTTTGCATCCGATAGGCTTTTTATTGTTGCAAACGATGCCATGATTGATGTTGTATTCGTTTGTTGCATTTTCATTCTTTTCACCTCACTTCAATCTTTCGCACAGCAGCAGCAACTGTTCCAGTTTTTCGACGATGCGTTTTTGCTCGGCAAGGGGTGGGAGCGGCAAAACCATTTTAGACAATGTTTTACCGTTACAATTCGGCTGTGCTGTTGCAATTGTGCCATTTCGCAGTTGTCCCCAATATAGCTGGCTCTCCATATAATACTTCAAGTACTCGGGGCACAAGAGTGAACTGTACCGTGTCCGAATAAGGTATCCTGCATATATTGCTTCTTCTGGAACTTCTCTTACCAAATACGATTTGCCAACCGTACCACCTGTTCTAGCAAATAAAATGTCGTTTGCACCCAAAAGATAGGTAGAAATATCATCTTCTTTGATTTCACAATAAGGAACCGAATCCCATAGGACTTTGCCGCCTTGAATATCGCTAATTCTTACCATTTTGATGCGCCCACTTTCTTGAGCGGGTGCATTATATCCATACTGTATAGATTGCGATAAGTCTCCCCATCTCACCCACATCCAACTCTCCGGAATGTCAAATGGCTTCTCTTCCTCGGTAATCTCCGGCAGGGGCTTCTCCTTCTTGATTTTTCCTGCTTTGATGAGCCGCCGCTTTTCCGCTTGAATCTGGGCAAAGAGCTCCTCGGCGGTGCCTTCTTCCGGGCGCTGTTCCACCAGCTTGCCTTGGATGGCCTGCTGCAAGAGGGATTTTTTCATGTCCTCCGGGAAGCGGCTGTTAAACTGCTCCATCTTGCTCCACGCCTGCTCGTAGCGGTCCACCAAAGGCAGCAGCTCCTCAATTTTGGCCACAATGCGTTTTTGTTCGGCAAGGGGTGGCAGAGGAATCAGTACTTTTACGATATTGGCAACTGCAAGTCCTGGCTGAGCGGTTGCTGTTGCGTATTGATTCAAATTTAAAGCCTTCAAAAACCATGCTGACCACAAAACATCTGTCATACTATAATGGTCTACTACAACAGCGTGTTCTGTTGCATAAAACTTCCCACTAGCCAGATTAATATTCCCGCAAAGTGCACCTTGCCTTCCTATAAGCGCGAAGTGCCCTTCCCTGTTATAAGTAGCTACAAATCCTCTTATACCATTACCACCGAAGCATTGATAAGGATGCTGCTCGGATTTCTCTTCATAAATATTAGCCGAGGTAATGTTTTTCCCTGCTTGTAATCCAAATATTTCCCCGATTCTCTCCCACATCCAGCTCTCCGGAATCTCGAATGGCTTCTCCTCCTCCGTAATCTCCGGCAGGGGCTTCTCCTTCTTGATTTTCCCCTCTTTGACGAGCCGCCGCTTTTCCGCTTGAATCTGGGCAAAGAGCTCCTCGGCGGTGCCCTCCTCCGGGCGCTGCTCCACCAGCTTGCCTTGGATGGCAAGCTGTAAAATGCTGTTTTTTAGCTCTTGGGGAGTCACGGCTCTGTCCCTCCCAACTTGGCGGTAATCTCCGCCAGCACCCGGTCAATCTGGGCGTTCAGGGAGGCCCGCTCCTCCTGGTAGCGGTGGATCAGATCCAGGGGCGGCAGGATCTCCTCCTCCTCATGGGGGTATCCACACTGGTCCAGATTGTAACCCAACTCCTCGGTCAGCTGCTGGACAGTGAACTTTTTCGCCTTGGGGAAGCCGTCCTCCTCCAGCTCCTTGCGGTTGTCCCACCAATCCAACACCGGCTGGAAGTGTTCCAGCTTCATGGGCTTGGTTTTGGAAAAGTGCTTGTACCCCTCCGGCATATCCAACCGGTAGAACCAAGTCTCTTTCGTGGGGCCGGTGCGGTCAAAAAAGAGGATGTTGGTGGTAATAGATGTGTAGGGAGAGAAAACGCTTCCCGGCATCCGCACAACGGTATGCAGGTTGAACTCCGTCAGCAGCTTTTTCTTGATGCTTATTTTGGCGTTGTCGGTGCCAAACAGGAAGCCGTCGGGCAAAATCACCGCCGCCCGGCCTCCCTCCTTCAGCCGGTACATGATGACGGACATAAAGAGATCCGCCGTCTCGCTGCTGGCCAAGTCTGTAGGGAAGTGATTTTTCACATCCGCTTTCTCGCTGCCGCCGTAGGGGGGGTTCATCAGCACCACATCAAACTGGTCGTCCTCGGTGTAGTCCAGCACATCATGAAGCAGGCTGTTGTCGTGGTGAACGTCCGGCACATCTACGTTGTGCAGCAGCAAGTTGGTGACGCAGAGCATATAGGGGAATTGCTTCTTCTCCACCCCGTAAATGGAGCGACTATAGGCTTTTTCATCGTCTGTGGTTCTGACCTGCTCGTGAAGAACCTTCAGCCAGCTCACCAGGAACCCACCAGTGCCGCAGGCAAAATCCGCCATCCGCTCCCCGATTTTCGGGCAGATGGTTTGGGCTATAAAATCCGTCACCGCCCGCGGGGTGTAAAATTCACCGGCGGAGCCTGCGCTTTGCAGCTCTTTCAAAATCGTTTCGTAGATTTCCCCAAAGGCATGGCTCTCCTCATAGTCGCCCAAATCCAGCTCATCGATGACATTGATCACCTGCCGCAGCAGCACACCGTCTTTCATGTAGTTGTTGGCATCGGCAAAGGTGCTTTGCACCACTGCTTTCTGAATGGGCGTGGAGGCGTCCACTTTCACGCCGGGGATCACAACATTCCCGCCGCTGTCCAGCACATCCTGGCCTTTCAGCACACGGAACAGGATGTTGTTCACGAAATCCAGCAGCTTATCGCCTGTCATGGCTTTCCCGGATTTGTCATCCACCGCCCAATTCTGCCAGCGGCAAGGCGCAGGGATAATGGACTGGTAGTTCTCGTCGTCCCATTCCCAGTCCTGCTCCTTGGAGTCATACACTTTCAAAAACAGCAGCCATGCAATCTGCTCGATGCGTTGGGCGTCGCCGTTGATACCGGCATCGTTTCGCATAATGTCCCGCAGCCGTTTTACAAAACCAGTCAGATTTCCCACGTCAGATTACCTCATCCCTGTATATGGCTTCTTCCAGCTCTTTCACCGCTTTGCGGTAGCCCTCTTTCCCGCCAAACAAGCTGGCGATTTTAGCGGGTTTTCCCATCTTCGCAAAGGGGTCCAGCTTGAGTATTTCCGTCTTTTCTATCTCGTAGATCCCGGCGTTCATGTACTTGTCCAGCAGGGCTTCCAGCACCGCACGGGCCTCTACGCTGTACCGGCTGAGGAAATCCCGTCTTTTCACATTGTTAGCCCGCTCCCTGCGAGTGAGGGGTTTTCTGTCAAACGCCACATGGCAGATGAAATCAAAATCGTCCACATCGCACATATCCTGGTCAGCTTTCATCATTTCCAGGTCTATGCCCCTCTCTCGAAGCAAATCGCGAATGGCTTCCTTTTTCTCTTGCGCACTCCATTGCTGGATGAAGTTGTCCAGGGAGGCATATTCTCCCCGTACATTTTCCTTGGTGTAGTCCACAATGCTCTCCTGCCGCAGCAGTTTTCCGTGAATATCGTAGATTGACACCGTTTTATGGATGATTTTCACCGGGCATCCGTTGGCATCCACCACCGGCTTGGGGTCCCCCAGCCCCGAATCATTGCCATCTTTTCGGCTTCTGGGCGGCTTCTCGGCGCTTTCCGCACCGCTCTCTCCAAATCCGTCGTCTTGTTCAATGGGGCCGTCCCAATCAGGGTCAGCAAATAAACGTGTCACGTTGCGGAAGTCCATAACCGCAAAATGGGTCTTCCCTTCTTTTTCCCTCAGCCGTGTTCCCCGTCCAATGATTTGCTTGAACTCTGTCATAGAGCCAATCATTTCATCCAAAACAATCAGCTTTGTCATTTTGCAGTCCGCACCCGTCGAAAGCAGCTTGGACGTTGTAGCGATGACCGGGTACTTGGCAGAAGTGGAGATAAAATACTTCAGCTTGCTCTTCCCATACACATCGCTGCTGGTAATCCGCACCACATAGTCGGGGTTCTCCCTCATCATATCCTCGTTGAGATTGGCAAGGGCATCCCGCATCCGCAGGGCTGCGTCTTCCGTAGCGCAGAACACAATGGTTTTTGCCATGCGGTCTGTACTTTTTAGATACTTGGTAATTTCCGATGCAACCTGCTGCACCCTGTCCTCTATGACGATATTGTAATCGTAATCGCTGTTGGTGTAGATGCGGTCAGGAATTTCTTGGCCAAAGATATCCCTTTGCCCTTTGCGTGGCCGCCAGCCATCCCCAATGTCTGTCATCACATTGATAACTTTGAATGGCGCCAAAAAGCCGTCCTCAATGCCGCTGCGCAAGCTGTAGGTGTAAATCGGGTCGCCAAAGTAATGGAGGTTAGAGATATACTTTGTCTCTTTTGGGGTGGCCGTCATGCCGATTTGCGTGGCGCCTGAGAAATATTCCAAGATACGCCGCCACCGGCTCTCCTCCTTGGCAGAGCCGCGATGGCACTCGTCCACAATAATCAAATCGAAAAACTCAGGAGAAAACAACTTGCTGAAGTGCTCCTGATCATCATCTCCCACCAACTGCTGATAGAGGGAGAAGTACACCTCGTGTGATGTAATTGTGCTGGGGTCATCCTTAGAAACGTCAATCTTGTGGATCACTTTTGACAAAGGCGCAAAATCCTGCTCGATGGATTGATCCACCAAGATGTTCCGGTCAGCCAAATACAATACTTTTCGCTTCATCCCGCTTTTCAGCAGCCGGTAGACAATCTGAAAAGCGGTATATGTCTTTCCAGTTCCAGTTGCCATCACCAAAAGGAGCCTGCTTTGGCCTTGCGCAATAGCATCTAAGGTCCGGTTAATGGCGATCCGCTGGTAATACCTGGGCGGATAGGTGGTAGGGCTGGAGTAATATGGCTGACCTATGGCTTTTTCCTGTGCAACTGTAAGTCCCTGCCCCTCATTGGATTCACGCTTGAAGCGGGCAAGCAGTTCCTCCTCCGTGGGAAATTCCTCCATGGAAAACTGCCGTTCTCTCCCCGTGAGAAAATCATGTTCCGCAAACCCATCTCCGTTGGAACTGTAAGCGAACGGGAGATCCAGCATCCTGGCGTACTCCATGGCCTGCTGTAGCCCATGGGACACACCGTGGTGGTTATCTTTTGCCTCAATGATGGCGATAGGATAATTGGCATTCAAATACAGGATATAATCGGCACGCTTTCCTTTCGAACGGGAATATACATTTCCGCGCAGGATGATCTGGCCGTCCGTAATAGTGGTTTCCATCGTGATCTTGGCATGGCTCCACTTCTTCGTGACAGCGGGCGTGATATAGTGGTGCTTAATATCTTCCTCTGTCATATCCTTTTTGGAAATGATCGGTTCCACAGAAAGCGCCCCTTTCTTCAGCCTCCACTTATATGAAGTAAATTAATGTCTACTGAACAAACGCCAGTTTTCTTTGCAGCACCCAAGTATCCA
>OLOQ01002123.1_pt1 | contig 16984 bp, 13 predicted proteins | sample 1673101 | NCBI WGS metagenome assembly OLOQ01 (sample SAMEA3136754, study PRJEB25190) | human gut metagenome | biome: human gut; feature: human-associated habitat; material: faeces | place: Austria | collected 2013 | reverse complement strand
AAAAAATATCTGGAAAAGTAGGCGGTATTTTGATTGTGACATCAGGTAGTTTGAATACCCGAAGGATTTATATAGGGCAGCAGATATATATACAGATATACAGAAAATATTTTGGAGAAAAATAAGTATGGTTGATGGAATTATTTTTGATATGGACGGAGTTTTGGTCGATTCCGAAAGACAGTCAAATGAGGGCTGGAAGTGGGCAGCAAAAAAACAAGGCATAGACATGCCTATGTGGCTTATCGACAGTTTTAAGGGAGCACCCGATGAGCTTAACTGTAAAATATTTGATGATTATTTTGAAGGAAAAGCTGATTATTGGGAGACAAAAATGCTTCGCACAAAGCATATTTACAAGATAAGGGAAAAGGAAGGTCTTCCTGTTAAAAAAGGTGTTAAGGAAATATTTGAGTATATTAAAGCAAATAATTTGAAATGTGCGGTTGCAACTTCAACAAGGCGTGTCAGTGCCGAAAAAACACTCCGCGATATAGGTGTGTCGGATTATCTTGATGCGGTCGTGTATGGCAATGAGGTTGAGCATGGGAAACCCGAACCTGATATATTTCTGCTTGCGGCAGATGCAATAGGTGTAAAACCTGAAAATGCGATTGTTGTAGAGGACAGTATCAACGGAATTAAGGCAGGTCATGCGGCGGGAATGAGAGTTATTCATGTGCCTGACACGATAGCGATTGATGATGAGATAAGAAAACTGACGTACTGCGTGTGCAATGATTTGACGGAAATTGCCGATATTGTTGACAGTATTAACAAGCCTGTGATTAACAGAAAGGCTGTGCTTAACGCATTTGCCGGATATGTGCATTATTATGACCCATCGGATGGAAAGATTAAACTAAAAATTGACCACACTTACAGAGTTGCTGCACTTTGTGAAAGAATTGCCGATTCTGTAGGACTTACTGGTGAAGATAAGGACGTTGCGTGGCTTCTGGGCATGCTGCATGATATTGGAAGATTTGAACAGATAAGATGTTTTGGAACTTTTAATGATGGAATGTCAGTTGACCACGCCGAGCTTGGTGCGGATATTCTTTTTGACCCTGACAGAAAAGATAAAGTTTGTGTGACTTCCGCCCAGGGTACTGTGTATGCAATAAAAAATCCTATGTGTGAACCTGTCAATGTTACTGTTGTGAAAAAAGCTCCTCGCATAATTAATAAATTTGCCGAAGGATATGTCGAGAAAAATGGCAGTGATTTGCTTGAGCTTGCTATCAGACAGCATAATAAGTTCAGGATTGCCGATGGGCTTTCTAAATGTGAAGAAATGTTTTGCAATATTCTTCGTGACGCAGACAAAATCGATATTTTAAAGGTTAATGTAGATGTGCCTCTTGAGACAATTTATAATGCAACGACAGAAGAGATACGAAACAGTGTGATAACAGATGAAGTGCTTGAATGTTTTTATGCAAAACAGACTGTACTCAGGTCGCTTAAAAAAAGTGTTGTGGATAATATTGTCGGACACATTTCGCTTATTTTTGAACTGGTATATCCAGTGAGCCTTAAAATTGTAAAGGAGCAGGGTTATGTGTATAAAATGCTGGATTTTAAGTCGGACAGACCGGATACTGTGGAAAAGTTTGCCGGAATGAGGAAGTTTGTTGATAAGTTTCTTGAGGAAAATTAAGCAGGACATAGTGTGTCTATAGGTGAAAATACGGCATTTCTCGCTTTGTGTCGTGTTTATTCCGGTACAGATGATATAACCTGTCAATGAAAGGAGGCAGCAGTATGAATCAAAAAAATATAGGCTCGTTTCTTAAAATATTAAGAAAGGAAAAGAACCTTACGCAGGAACAGCTTGCGGAACAGTTCAATGTATCGTCAAGGACTGTTTCGAGATGGGAAACGGGAAGCAATATGCCCGATTTGAGTCTTTTGGTTGAACTTGCGGATTTTTACAATGTTGACATCAGGGAAATTATTGACGGGGAAAGGAAAAGCGAGATTATGAAAAGTGAAGAAAAAGAGACATTGAAACTTGTTGCGGATTATGCGGAGAATGAAAAGGGCATTTTACTTAAAAGACTCAGAATTATAAGTATCGTAGGGCTGTGTTCGATTATTGTCGGTTTTGTGATGCTGAATCTGGGAACGGAAAATAACATGCCTGTTTATGATTATCTTATGGGAACTTCGTTCGGACTGGCTATGGGTGCATTGATTGTCGCAGTTTTTTATTCTACGGGAGTATTGTCTTATTTAAGAAAAAATATAAAATGCAGGAACAGCATGAAAGTCATAAAGATAATCGCTATATTGGCATGTGCGGTATTTTTGGCAGCATCAATAGTTGCGTCATTATAAAAAAACATCGCAGTTAAATGATTTTTTGTAAGTTTATTTACAAAGTGGCTTGTCATTGCCGACGGACTTTACTATAATAATTAAAGGAGTGCAAAGTTCGTGTATACACTGTAACTTGGCAACTGCCGTGAAACTGTCGGAACACGCAATACGTGTTTTGTGGTTTAGGAAAAACAATATATGAAAGGGACAATATGAATCAGGAAAAGGTTATTGTTATAGACTTTGGCGGACAGTACAACCAGCTTGTTGCACGTCGTGTCCGTGAATGTAATGTATATTGTGAGATTTATTCTTACAAGACACCTCTTGAGCAGATAAAGGCCATGAATCCTAAGGGAATTATCCTTACAGGTGGTCCAAACAGTTGTTATGAAGAGGGTTCGCCTACATGCACAAAGGAATTATTTGAACTCGGAGTACCGGTACTCGGACTTTGTTACGGAGCACAGCTTATGCAGCATGTTCTTGGCGGAAAGGTTGAAAAGGCACCTGTGCGTGAGTACGGAAAGACAGAGACATTTGTGGATAAGAGCAGTGCTTTATTTGGAGATGTTTCAGAAAAGACTATCGTTTGGATGAGTCATTTTGATTATATTTCACAGGTTGCACCGGGATTTAAGATTATCGCCCACACAGCAGACTGTCCTGTCGCAGCTGCTGAGTGCAAGGAAAAGAATCTCTATGCAATTCAGTTCCACCCGGAAGTTCTTCATACACAGGAAGGTACAAAGATGCTTCATAATTTTGTACGCGGCGTGTGCGGTTGTGCTGGAACATGGAAAATGGACGCATTTGTTGAAAATACGATTAAGGAAATCCGTGAAAAAGTCGGCGACGGCAAGGTTTTACTTGCTCTTTCAGGTGGTGTTGATTCATCTGTTGCGGCCGGACTTCTCTCAAGAGCAATCGGAAAACAGCTTACATGTGTATTCGTAGACCACGGTCTTTTGCGTAAAAACGAAGGTGATGAAGTTGAGGGCGTATTTGGTCCAAATGGTCAGTTTGACCTTAACTTTATAAGAGTAAATGCTCAGGAAAGATATTACTCAAAGCTTGCGGGAGTCACAGAACCCGAAGCAAAGAGAAAGATTATAGGTGAGGAATTTATTCGTGTATTTGAGGAAGAGGCAAAGAAAATCGGTGCTGTTGATTTCCTTGCTCAGGGCACAATTTACCCTGACGTTGTTGAAAGCGGACTCGGCGGCGAATCAGCCGTAATCAAGTCTCACCACAACGTAGGCGGTCTTCCTGATTTCGTTGATTTCAAGGAAATTATTGAACCTCTTCGCAACCTTTTCAAGGATGAGGTAAGAAAAGCTGGTCTTGAGCTTGGAATTCCTGAAAATCTCGTATTCCGCCAGCCATTCCCTGGTCCGGGTCTTGGAATCCGAATTATCGGTGAAGTAACGGCTGACAAGGTACGTATCGTTCAGGATGCAGATTTCATCTATCGTGAAGAGGTTGACAAGGCAGTAGCCGAATACAAGAAGGCAAACGGTGAAGCTCCGGCATGGATGCCGAACCAGTATTTTGCAGCTCTCACTAACATGCGTTCAGTCGGCGTTATGGGCGACGAGAGAACCTACGATTACGCAGTTGCACTGCGTGCCGTAAACACTATAGATTTCATGACAGCCGAGAGTGCCGAGATTCCATTCGCAGTGCTCCAGACAGTCATGAGCCGAATTATAAACGAGGTGCGTGGGGTCAATCGAGTATTTTACGATTTGACGAGCAAGCCACCTGGAACGATTGAGTTTGAATAACGGACATTTGAGCCACAAATCCTTATTTTATGGGCTTTATGGCTCTTTTATTTTGCCTCGTGATGTTAATGTGATGTTAAGAATGATGTGCCATTACTTTTCCTACTCAAAATGAGCATTATTCTGATGATGCGCAGCTTCCTGTAAAAGCGTAATCGAAAACAAATGTGAATTACATTGAAATGGATGTCTGAATATGATAGAATTTGTCACATGGAACCCACGACAGGGGTGGTAGCCTCCCGAGCCGATGAACCGGTTTACCGGAATACATAGGAAGGGAGGTGGCGCCGATGACAGCTTATGAGATCATTTCGATTTTCATTGGGATATTAGCATTGTTGATGTCCTTTGGTAGCTTGATTGTAGCGTTGCTTGCCTTTCTCGATAAGAGAAACAAGCGAAAATAAAAATGCCTATCCTGTCTGCCAACAGGATAGGCGGTGTCCTTAAGGACATTCATTAACCTAAACTCGGAGCATCCACCTTTGGAGTGGGTGCTTTCTGTTTAATTAGATATTATCATCTTATGTCTGATAATTCAAGAGGTTACAATTAATTTAATGATAAATTTGAAACGATTATATCCAAATATTCATATCAAAGGTTGTTCCAGAAATTTGTTTAGAACGATTTGCTCCTAAAACGATACCTACAGAAGTAAGAGTTAAGTGTTTCAAGTAGGTGTCATTCCATTGAGAAAATAATATTTTCGAAGAAGGAACATTTGAGCATATAAAATCTTTAACAGCATTTGGTGACATTAAATTATTTGAAAAGTGTTCCTGAATGAATATTTTGTCTTTTTCTGGCATATTGTTTATTGACGATAGCTGCTCATCTAATGATTTCCTGCTTATGGAATTAATTTGGACTTTGGATTGATCCTGTATACATCGTATAAAAAAATTAGGGTATTTTTGGATAACATCATTTAATTCCTCGGGAACGTATCCGGATAAAAATAATCCGCCATAAGTTTCAATAAAAATATTTTCTAATGAAATCTCACCTATATCAATACTTGCAGTTTTTGTATATACCAAGTGTTGAAAAGAAGACATTTTATCAATAGAGTGTGGTACATGAAGCAAAATCTCTTCCTGAATATATTTAAAAAATGTGGAGAGACTGTTGATCATATTATTGCGAGTGTATCTCAATCTAAAACAAAGAGCCAAAATATCTAGTTGTGATGGAAGTAACATTGGTACGACACTAACGGCTTCAGCGAGAGCAATTTGAAGAAGAGTGCGGTCACTTTCTTTTGCACGATCAACTAGAAGATTTGACAAAATGGTTTCTAGCTCTGGAGTTCCTAAACGAATGTATGCTTTTTGTGCTTCGACAAATGTATACTGCATGTCGGGATTTTTAAATTCTTCACACATTGAATTGTCATCAATTTTTTCACGATGTAGTTTTTCAAATAAAGTAGATAGGAATTTTTCATCACGTTCTTTAGCAAGCTGTTCTGCATCCGATTTATACTTTTCTAATTCACTTCTAATTAAATCTTGGCATAAAGATTTGGTGTTTTGGTAGTCCATCCCATAGTAATTGTTTTGCTGAGCAATCTGTGTACTTTGCGAGCCCAGTTTGTTTTCTTGTATTATTTCAAAAGATTCATTAGTCATGTTCGTTATCTCCTCGATAATGGTAAAATAGATTGGTAATTTTGTGAAGGTAATTGACTGATAGAACTAATAAATATGCAGGAACAAAGGAGAAAATGATATGGAACAATTGTTATCAATGTCAAAAATATTTTCAGAAAAAATATTTCGTATTCCTGATTATCAAAGAGGATATGCATGGACGCTAAAGGAAGTGAAAGATTTTTGGGGGGATTTATGTAGATTAGAGAATAAAAAGAATCATTATGTAGGTGTTTTGACACTAGAACCAGCTAAAGAAGAGGATTATAAAAAGTGGATTGATGATTTGTGGATTATTGATGCGAAACGATACATACCTTTTTATGTAGTTGATGGACAGCAAAGATTGACAACGTCTATAATCTTGATATATGTTATTTGTCAAATTATGCAAGAGAAAAACATAGAAAAGCTAAATTATACCACATATGATGAAATATCCAGAAAATTTATTTTTGAATATCAAGATGCTAATAAGAATCGAACATATATGTATAGTTATGAGAGAGAGAATCCTAGTTTTGCATATTTGATTTCTCAAGTTTACGATGAAAAAGTGGTTATTGCCTCAAGTGAAAATGAAACTATATATACTAATAATTTGGGGGAGGCAAAACGATTTTTTTATGAAAAAATGATTGATATGGATGTTAACCAATTGGAAGAGGTTTATACAAAAATAACACAACATTTTCTTTTTAATATGTATATTATATCAGATGATATAGATGTGTATGTGACATTTGAAACGATGAATAATAGAGGAAAACCTTTATCTAATTTGGAATTGTTAAAAAATAGGTTGATTTATGTGTCTACATTGCTTAATGTTGCTGATGCTGATAAAAGCAGATTACGACGTGATATAAATGAATGTTGGAAAAAGATATATCATATATTAGGAAAAAGTAAGGAAAGGGTTTTACTCGACGATGAATTTTTAGTTACTCATTTTATGCTATATTTTGCAAAAAATATAGATGAATTAGAAAAAGAGAGCTATACAAGAAGATATGATCACTTGGGACAATGGCAGAGTAATTATTTATTAAATGACTATTTTGTTGTTCAAAAAATTTTTGACAAATCATTAACAATTGAAGATTGTTTTAATTATATTCAAAGCTTGAGTGAGTGTATTGACTTTTGGGGTGATATAAAAAATCCGTTGTCATCTAAATATGATGATGAAATCAAAGAGTATATTGATAAGATTAACTTTTTTTCAATTAGAAGAAGATTTTATAGAAGTAGATATATGATAGATTTTTCATACTTGAATGTTTTTCTTTTGGCGTGTTTTAGAGCGTGTAATAATAATAATAAGACATTATTAAATTTTCTAAAAATATTAGAAAAGTACTTATTTTCCATAGAGTTTTATGATGGAGAGGCAATAGAAGAACTTTGTATAAATTTATTTAATTTTGCAGAGGCTGTTGTTAAATTAAATAAGGGGGAATGGGTAATTCAAGGGATAATCGATAAATTGAAAAAGTTATATGAATCCCTTGTTAATTCGACGGAATTGAATAAAAAAACAGTATTATATTACTCAAAAAATGGATTTTATCGTACAAGTTGGCTACGATATTTCTTATGCGAATATGAATATTCTTTAATGAAAAAAAGCAAAACTAATATCAATAAATTGAATAGATGGGAGATATATGAAAGAGGATATAATTCGATAGAACATATATATCCTGAGAATTCTCATAACAAGTATTGGATTGAGTTATTTAGAGAATATACTTCTAAACAAAAAAATGCTTTAAAAAATTCATTAGGAAATTTTGTCGCAATTTCTTCAGAAAAGAATGGAAAACTAGGGAATAAATCGTTTCCTGAAAAAAAATCTAATACACAAAATCCTGTTGGATATAAATATGGTACATATGCTGAAATTGAAATAGCAGATTATAAGGATTGGGATTCTATGGCTATATTAAAAAGAGGATTAATGTTGATTGCATTTTTAAACGAAAGATGGGGAATAAGAGTTGGAAATGGGAAAAAAGATGATAAGTATAAATTTTTGGGATTGCAATTTCTTATATAATATTGGCTCCATTTTGGCTCTAAAAAATTTGGATGTGATATAGAAAATGCATATTATGAAGAATATGAATAATTAAATATACAAAAGTGTACTTAAATATAATCATATTAATCTCTCGTCCAAAGAGTTTGAATAAACAAAAATGTTTAGTAAATCCAGCGTTTATGCGGGTTTGCAGCACTTTTAAAAGTCTTTTGATAACAATTTGATAACGGTTGCATGAGAGCCATTATTCTTGTAATCCAGTGGTTTTAGGGTTAGAGAATAATTGACAGGTGGTTGTGCAACAAATAAATCCATATTTATCTAAAAAGCCCTTAGCTGTGGGTATAAAACTCATAGCTAAGGGCTTTTGTCGTGCTTATTTATCTGGTTTGAGTTTGTCTTGGAACATTTCGACCGTAAATGGTAAACCACACATCTCTAGAACTACACCTCCAAGTTTGAGATAATGTTGGAAAAGTTGTACAATACACTTTTCCCATTTTTCACACTGGGAGGTCAATTATGAACACCAAACTTGCCACAGCACAGATCCGTGTAAAAAACTGGGCTGCTATTATTCAGGAGCGCAACGAATCTGGTCTGTCTGTCAAAGATTATTGTGCACAGCATCAGCTTTTATGAGACTCTTATTATTACTGGCTCCGCAAAGTGAAAGAGGCCCTGCTTGTAGAAAGCGGCTTTGTTGAAGTAACGCAGCCAAAGCAGTTCCCTGTGCAGAGGTCTGTAACAGCTGATCCAAATGAAATGTTAACGCTCAAATTCTTCTGGGGTTCCAGTAACCGGAAGATCAAAGGGCTGGTCTGGGAGGAAGACGGCTTCCTGCTTATTTATAAGCGGCTGGAGGCGGGAACTTTTCAATGGCCCCGATCGGAAGCGGAAGCCCGGAACATCACTTCGGAGCAGTATCATCTGCTCATGAGCGGATACTCCATAGATCCATCTGTCCATAAGATCGATCCAAAATATCCAGTGTGACTTTTGTACAAAACAGAGAAGTTTTCTGTTTGATTCGAAAGCCTGTATGGGGATAAAAAGTTCTGTTTTTTATCCGCTTAACATGAATTGTGGACAGTCTTCTCTGCTACATGAAAAGTAAGCCGGATCCACCTGTTTTCAGGCAGCCTGGAAGGTATTCTCTACAGAAAGAACTGCTTTTGGAGCAGGAGTTTTCCACCGTCAAAATACCGAAAAGATATCGGTCTGATTTTTGTGTTTTTTCGCTTCTTCTGTTATACTGGATCCATAAAAGCGAAGGAGACTGATCGTCCGTATGGCACTTGCGTTATCAAAAGAACAGCTGGCAAAACTGAATAAAAAAGATATCCTGCAGCTCTTGCTTGAAAGCATGGAGCAGGAAAAAGAATTACGTAGCCAGCTGGCTGTTCTTACGGATGAGTTGAAACGGACAAACCAGCAGATGCAGGTGATCCTTGAAAAATGGAACCTTGCGCAGGCAACTCGCTTTGGACGTTCTTCTGAAAAAATGACATATGATACCGGAGCCTGCCAGCAGTTGGAACTAGCCATCATGTACGCGGAATGTTTCAATGAAGCAGAAGCATGTTTTTTACGGCAAATCTTGCTAATAACCCCAGGTTTCGCCTATAATAGGATTCAGTATGAATAATAGAAAGAAGGGGGTTAAGCAATGCAGGCATATACATATATTTCTAAGGGAAAGTTTGAATTAGTGGAAAAACCAAAACCGGTGCTTATGCACGAACGGGATGCGATTGTAAAGGTAACACTGGCCAGCATCTGTTCCAGTGATCTGCATATCAAACACGGAAGTGTGCCGCGGGCGGTCCCTGGAATTACAGTCGGCCATGAGATGGTAGGAATTGTGAAAGAAGTTGGGGCAGCGGTGACCCATGTGAAGCCGGGGGACAGGGTCACTGTAAACGTAGAGACCTTCTGCGGTGAATGCTTTTTCTGTAAAAATGGATATGTAAACCGGGTCACGTCGGGCAGCGGCAGCTGCGGCGTGTCGCGGATATAGCTGTTGTGGGCGGGCAGCTGCCAGGCGCTCTCCTCACAGATGCGCCAGGCCAGGTCGGCCAGCGCGGGCAGATAGGTGCCGCGGTTCGTCACGGCCTCGGCCATGGCCAGCGCGCAGAGCGTGCGGCGGCGGGCAAAGTAGGCGTGCTCCCACTTGGCGCGGTCCCCGCTGCGGGTGAATTGCAGCCACAGCGAGAGCGGCAGCTCCGGCGCGGTTTGGGCGTGCGCCAGCGCGGCCTGCCCGGCAGCGGCCCAGCGTGCGGCGCCAGGCAGGTTCTCCCACGCGGCGCGGTCCGCCAGCGGCGGGAACAGGACCGGCTGTGCGGTCTTAAACTGTTGCTTCATCTTTTGCGTCAACATACGATACCTTCATTCTCTGCATGTACTCCCGGGGGCTGACGCCCTCGAGCTTTTTGAAGACCTTACTGAAATAGAAAGCGCTGTCAAAGCCGACCTTGTCGCTGATCTCGTAGACCTTCAGGTCGGTGGAGGCCATCAGTTCCTTCGCAGCGGTGATGCGGGTGGCAGTGACAAACTCCACAAAACCGCTCTCGCTGTTTTGTGCAAAAAGCTGGCTCAAGTAGTTCGGGCTGAAATTAAAGACGGCAGCTACATCGTTCAGCGTCAGCCGCTCGGACAGATGATCGCGGATGTACTGCTGCACCTGGCCGACGACCTGCGCGCGGTGATCCAGCTGGGTGTTGGGGCTTTCATGGTAGAAGGCCACCGGCTCGCCCTCATGCAGCAGCGGCAGTGCGGCAAAGGCGTCGTGCTGGCTCTCGCTGATCTTTAAAATGTCGTTCACCGGGCGGCCAACCGCCCAGTAAATGGCAGTGCTGAAATAGTTGTACAAAGTCTGCCCGGCGGTTTTCAGGATCGGAGCCAGTACAGCCTCGGGGTCCTCGTTCGCTTCCAGCGGCAGCAGCACCGAGAAATGCCGCAGATCCATGGCGGTCACGCGGCAGGGGCGGTACTTGGGCAGCGTTTCGGCGGCCATGCGGGTCACGCCGGTGCTCAGCGTCACAAGCTGGCTTGTGGGCAGGTCGGGCGTTTGCAGGCTGCCCACCGCCACAATATGCCGCGGCGCTTTGAAGGTGACGCCCAGCTCGGCACACTGCCGGTCAAACACGGCGCGATCCGTGAACAGCCCGCCGTACAGCTGCAGAAACAGCCGGTCCCGGAAGGTGTCGAGGCTGACCGGGGCAGGGGATGGCATCCGCAGCTTTTTTTCTTTTTCGGCAGTGTCGCGGGCGTGCTCCAGCGCTGCGGTCAGGCTGTCGGCGGTCAGATCGATCTTGACAAGGTAGTCCACAACGCCCAGACGCATGCTGCGTTTGACATAGTCGAACTCCTCATAGCTCGTCAGCATGATGAAGGCCGGCAGGGCGGAGCCGTCCTTATGGCAGGCTTCCGCAAGCGCAAAGCCATCCATGACCGGCATACGGATGTCGGAAACCACGATGTCCGGCTGCTTCTCCTGAACGGCCCTGAGCGCCTCGGCACCGTTGCGGGCGGTGCCGACGACCTCATAGCCCAGCGCGGCCCAGTTCAGCATGCCCTGCATACCGATCAGGACCAGCGGCTCATCGTCTACAAGCAAGACTCTGGTCACAAGAATCCCCCCTTTATTTTTGGCTGTCCGGACCCGGCAGACGGATTGTTACCGTTGTGCCGATGTCGGGCTCACTCTCAATGCTCAGGCCGTAGGCCTCGCCAAAGCTGTATTGCAGCCGCTTGTGGACATTCCACATGCCCACATGGCGGTATTTGGCGGCGGCCTCCTCGGGACCGGGCTCCTGCAGGGCCTTTGCGGCCTGCTCCGGCGTCATGCCGACGCCGTCGTCCGTCAGGTGGATGAGCACATCGCCGTTCGCGGTGTCGCGCTCGACCCGCAGTGTGACCTCCCCGGCGCTACCCTTCGGCTCAATGCCGTGGAAGATCGCGTTCTCGACGAGGGGCTGCAAAGTGAACCGCGGGATCAGGCAGCTGTGGTTCAGCGACTCATCCTCGATATAGCTGACGTCAAGCGTGATCGTGCCGCCGTAGCGGTACTGCTGGATCGTGAAATAGTCGTTCAGCAGGGCGAACTCCTCATACAGCGGCACAAGGCGCTCGTTGCTCTTGGAGATGCTCTTGAGCAGACGGGACAGCGCCATGACCATCTCGGCAATGCCGGGGGCGTGCTGGATGGTCGCCATCCACTTGATGCTGTTGAGCGTATTATAAATGAAGTGCGGGTTGATCTGGTTTTGCAGCATCCGGTATTCGAGGTCCTGCTTCCGCTTTTCGTCCTCGAGGCGGTGCTCCATCAGCGCAGTGACGCCGGCCGACATGCTGTTGATGCCGCGGCCGATGTCGCCCAGCTCGTTGTCCCACTCAATATCCGGGTCGGCAGAGAAATCGCCGCCGCTGATTTTTTCAATGCGGCTCTGCAGCGCCGAGATCGGGTGGGCAATCATCCGGTGCAGCAGGAACGCCAGTGAGCAGCCCAGCAGCAGGATGGCTGTCAGGCTGATGAGGAGCGGCACCGACACGAAGGTGATCTGCCGTTGTGTGGGGCCGTTGGGCAGCACCTCGATCAGGTACAGCTCATGGATGCCGATGGGATACCGCACAACAAGCTGTGCGCTGCTGCCGGACCCGCGTGTGTAGACCTCGGTGTTCGGGTCGAGCGTGTTGCTGTCCAGCGGGACGGCATCGTCAAAGTCGGCGATGGAGCCGTTCAGCGCGGACAGCAGGCTGCCGTTGATTGTGTAGAGGTTTTCGCCCATTTCCCAATACAGCTGTCCGCCGTCGGCCGGGGTGAAGCTGCGCAGCGGGGAAAGGATCAGGGAAGGGGAGACAAAGATACAGGCATGGGCCGTGCGGTCTGTGCCGGGCAGGGTCAGGGCGCGGGTGATGGGGATCGTGTTGGCAGCCTGGGAGTTCAGGGCCAGCGGGTCGCGGAGAATGCAGTCCCATCCGGTATTGGGCGAATCGTAACCGGGAATGCGCTGCAGTATATCCGGCGTCAGGGTCACGGCACTGGTGGCCGCCGTGCCGAACATTATCTGCCGCCCCGAGGCGTTGATGAGCAGAAAGCGCTGGATGTAGGCCATCGTGCGCATCGAGTTGAACTTGGCGGACACTGTCGGGTACATCGACAGCGCCTGGTTGCTGGCGGTGTCGCCGGTCAGCAGGTAGGTGCGCATGCCGGGGTTGTAGGCGCACCAGCCGGCCATGTCGTCGATCTCATCCACATCCCGGCGGATGGCCGATGCCGCGGTCTGCAGGGCATACTCGGCGTTCAGGATCGTCGTGCGCTCCCACTCGGCGGTCATCTGGTGCATATTGCTGGCGGCAATGACCAGGGATGCGCCCAGCGTAAAAAACATCGTAAGCGCCAGCACCCGTGCCTGGATACCGCTGCGGCGGAATTTCAGCTTGTCCATGAAGGCTCCTCTATGTAAATATGTAAATAAAAATGCAGATCATGCAGGAAAGCGGGGAAGAAAACACACCGCCGTTTATAAAAAGATACCTTATTATAATAGGCGTGTCAAGCGCAAAAATGTACAAAACAGACAAAACGACGCATGCACAGACAGGGAGAACTGTAGGGAAAGATAAATATTGCAGGTTTCTTAAAAAAGTACAGGTTTTTCCGCCGCGATTGGGGAACTGCCGTAAAATTTGCAAACCGAACCCCAAAAAAACCATCCATTTCGACGGGAAGATGATGTATTATAATGGCAACGAAAGGGACAGGCCCCCATGAGGGGACAAGCCTGGATCCCGAAAAATGTTTTCTTATTAGGAGGAGAAACATTATGCGTAAAATGCAGAAGATTGCTGCTCTCGGCCTGGCAGGTACCATGGCCCTGAGCCTGGCCGCCTGCGGCGGTTCCGGCGACTCTACCGCTGACACCGCTTCCACCGCGGAGAGCACCGCTTCTTCCACCGAGGCCACTGCCGAGAGCACCGGCTCCGGCGACGAGGCTGTCACCCTGAACTGGGCCCTGTGGGATAAGGACTCCACTGCTTACTGGCAGGCTCTGGCTGACGGCTATATGGAGAGCCACCCCAACGTCACCATCGAGATGACCGACCTGGGCTCCACCGATTACATGACCCAGCTGGCTACCCAGCTGGCTGGCGGCAACGGTGAGCTGGACGTTCTGTCCATCAAGGACATCCCCGGCTACTCCAACCTGATCAACCTCGGTATGCTTGAGCCCCTGAGCGGCAAGCTGACCACTGACGAGAGCAAGTTCAACGGCGTTCTGGAGCAGCTGACTGCCGAGGACGGCAACTATTACGCTGTCCCGTTCCGCTCTGACTTCTGGGTCGTCTACTACAACAAAGACATCTTCGATCAGGCCGGTGTCGAGTACCCCACCAACGATATGACGATGGCGGACTTCGACGCCAAGATCCGCGAGGTCAATGAAAAGGCCGGTGTCTACGGCAACATCTACCACACCTGGCGTTCTACCACCACGCTGTTCGGCATCCTGGACGGCCAGCACACCGTTATCGACGGCAACTACGACTTCCTGAAGCCTTACTACGAGCAGGTCCTGTCCGAGCAGGCTGACGGCGTTATCCCCAACTACGGCGAGCAAAAGACCTCTGGTCTGCATTACTCCGGTGCCTTTGAGAACGGTCAGGCTGCCATGTGCAACATGGGCTCCTGGTTCATCGCTACCCTGCAGAAGTACAATGCGGAGGCTGCCTCCAACGGTGTCCAGCCCGTCAACTTCGGCATCGTCAAGTATCCTCATCCGGACGGCGCACCTGCCGGTTCTACTCTGGGCACTGTGACCAGCCTGGCCGTCAACGCTAACTCCGAGAAGAAAGAGGCTGCTCTGGACTTCGTCAACTGGTGCGCTTCTGAGGACGGCGCCAAGTGCGTTGCTGCTGTCGGCACCTTCCCCGCCGTTTCCAGCGACGAGACCAACAAGATCATCTCCTCTACCGATGGCTTCCCCTCTGACGACGCTTCTCTTGAGGCTCTGAACACCACCGCCATCTACCTCGAGATGCCTCTGTCTGACAAGGCCTCCGAGATCGAGACCATCCTGAACACCGAGCATGACGCCATCATGACCGAGAGCGAGACGGTTGACGAGGGCATCGCCAACATGAATGAGCAGGTCCAGGCTCTCCTCGGCTGATTCCCAAACGATTCCCTGACTTCTTTTTCATAAGTTTTCCTTTTCCTTCCAAAAGGGGCGGGCGGGCGCGCCTGCCCCTTACTTATTGCCAAAACACCGAGGAGGTATGACCCATGGCTGAAACCACGCAGGCTGTGCAGGCAAAACCGAAGCGCGGCATGAGCAAATCTCTCCGCGACAGTCTGGTTGCCTACAGCTTCATTGCACCGAACTTCATCGGCTTCTGCATCTTTACGCTGGTGCCCATGATCTTCGCTATCGGGCTTTCGTTCTGCAACTGGGATGGTGTCCATCCCGTTGAGTTCACCGGCATCAGCAACTTTGTTGCCCTGTTGAGCGACAAAACTTTCAAGGCTGCTTTTGTCAATACGCTGGTTTACGCCATCGGCACGGTGCCGCTGACGCTGGTGTGCAGCCTTGGTCTGGCCATGCTGTTGAACCAGAAGGTCAAGTTCCGCAACTTCTTCCGTACCGTTTCGTTCTTCCCCTACGTTGCTTCTCTGGTCGCCGTTGCTGCGGTCTGGAACATGATCTTCAGCCCCTCCATGGGCCCGGTCAACCAGATCCTCGCAACCCTTGGCGTGGAGAACCTGCCCAAGTGGGCCGCTGGTAAGGACACCGCTATGCTCACGGTCATCCTGTTCAGCGTCTGGAAGAACATGGGCTATTACATGGTCATCTACCTGGCCGGTCTGCAGGGCACCAACCCCGAGCTGGAGGAGGCTGCCGAGCTGGACGGTGCCAGCAAGTGGCAGATCTTCTGGAATGTAACCCTGCCGCAGCTGAAGCCCACCACCTTCTTCGTTATCATCATGCTGACCATCGCCTCCTTCAAGGTGTATGACCAGATGTACATGATCACCCAGGGCGGCCCCGGCAATGCGACCATGACCCTTGTTTACTACATCTACAACGTAGCCTTCGTCAACACGCCGAAGTACGGCTACGCAAGTGCCGTGTCCATGGTGCTGTTTGTGCTGGTGCTGTTTGTCACCATCATCCAGTTCAAGGGCTCGTCCAGCAACGACTAAGGGAAGGAGGAAACACACATGGCTACTACCGCAGTTAAGAAAAAGACAGGCTCCATGAAGGCGCAGCATGTTGTCAGCCGCGTGCTGATCTACGCACTGCTCATCGTCGTGGCCGCCCTGATGCTCATCCCGTTCCTGTGGATGCTCTCCGCATCCTTCAAGCTGAACAAGGACGTCTTTACGTTCCCCATTGAGTGGATCCCCTCGAACCCGCGCCCGCAGAACTATGTGGACATCTGGACGAAGATCCCCCTGCTGACCTTCGTTAAGAACACCGCGTTCCTGACCATCATCGTCACGATCTTACAGGTCCTGACCTCCTCCTTCGCCGCCTATGCGTTCGCCAAGCTGAACTTCAAGGGCAAGAACGTGCTGTTCCTGGGCTACATCGCGACCATCGCGGTGCCCTGGCAGGCTTACATGGTGCCCCAGTTCATGATGATGCGCTCCTGGCATCTGAACAACACCCATCTGGCCATCATCTTCCTGCAGGCGTTCAGCGCCTTCGGCGTTTTCATGATGAAGCAGTTCTATGAGGGCGTTCCCACCGAGCTGTGCGAGGCTGCCCGTATCGACGGTCTGTCCGAGTACGGCATCTATGCCCGCATCATGCTGCCGCTTTCTCTGCCCGCTGTATCGACGCTGGTCATCTTTACCTTCGTCAACACGTGGAACGACTTCCTCGGACCCCTGATCTACCTGACCAAGACCGAGCTCAAGACCATCCAGATCGGCCTGCGTATGTTCATCAGCCAGTACTCTGCCGAGTATGGCCTGATTATGGCGGCTTCCGTTGTCGCACTGATCCCGGTTCTGATCGTATTCCTGTCCCTGCAGAAGTACTTTGTCCAGGGCGTTGCATCCTCCGGCCTGAAGGGCTGATATAGCTACCCAGCAGTTACCCATTTGTACGGGGCGCAAGGCGAAAGCCCGTGCGCAAAGCCGCCGTCTGAGCGATTGC
>OLOQ01002122.1_pt1 | contig 17005 bp, 17 predicted proteins | sample 1673101 | NCBI WGS metagenome assembly OLOQ01 (sample SAMEA3136754, study PRJEB25190) | human gut metagenome | biome: human gut; feature: human-associated habitat; material: faeces | place: Austria | collected 2013 | reverse complement strand
CCCGCCCGCTGTATACAGGCATACCGTACTGATCTGGCCTTTTACACCAACGGGCGGAGCGTATGCCTTACAGAGCTGAAAGGATATCAGGCCGCTGTCGGTCAGCCGGTCATCCAGCCCCGCCGTCCAAACAGCCGCCTGGACAAGGTGCGCCATATGTTCAGTAAGATTCCTTGATACGCCACAGCAAGGATGGTTATTGCATTTCCCTGCCTTTCGTGGTAAAATGTAGTTGTAAACCACCAGAGAAAACAACAACCCTGCTACCCCCCGTTATCACCACCGATAACAATTTGATAACAGCCCATCGTATAGGGCTGGATAATATGGACACATCAAATAATCAAAAAAATGAGGTATCAAATTTATGAAGCAAAATCCGTTAAATATGATGCCCAACAACGAGTGGGAATAATTTGAAAAAGCTGAAAAACCCAGTGTTTACAAGGCTTTTCGGACTTCGCCCACTCTCTCTGATAAGGTTTTGATAAGAATGCCCTCCAATGCGATTATTCTGCATTGCGAGTGGCTTGAGAGTAAAGAGTAATTGCACTTTACTCACAAAATACCCATATTAACTTTAAGCCCGTACTGATTGGGATGTCAGTACGGGCTTTTTGTCGTTTATAGGCTTATTTCCGCTTGTCCTTAAAGGCATCTACTAACATATCGCTGAGTTCCTGCGAGGGAACCTTTGCCCAAAGCTGGGTGGTGTCCTCTGCCGGGAATGTATAACGCCAACGGTCATACTGGTCTTTGCTGACCTCTCCCTTTCTGAGCTTGTCAGACTGGTCAGCCCATGCAGAAAGCATTTTGAAAACGGAGTCGTCCATTGTGCGCTTGCTGCCATCAAAGACGATATGTACTTCGTCTCCCTGTTTTTCCGCTCTGACACCATAAATGTCCTCGACAGCAAAAAGCGTATGGATAAAGCCAAGATCGCTGTCAATGTCGGGGATGCGCAAAGCCAAAGGAGAAACCTCCAGAACATTCGCAAGAGCGTTCACCAAATCTTCCTTGGGTGTTCTGGAGCCGGACTCATACTGAGCCATACGAATATCAGCGGTCTTTTGGGGAAACCCCACAGCTTGACCGAGCCACTTCTGCGTCATGCCACGCAGGTTGCGTATAAAACGGATTCTTTCACCGATTGCCATAGTTTTCTCTCCCTTTCGGATTGTCACCGTTAGTATAGCATAAAAGTTTAGTACATGTCAAGATAACCTAAGCAAAAATATTTAATATTTTCTTCAAAGCCTCTTGACATAACGGAATTTGCTTAGTATAATGATGACGCAGGCTTAAATAGATATGCTTAATATAAGAGCGAATCACTAACGCATATCGTTGAAGGTCTGTCCGCCCGGGCAAATCGGATGGCGGCCAGAAAGTATTCCGACACGAAATAAGTAATATTATACCCAAAAATTAAAAGGAGGAATTGAATGGAAAAGAAATTCATCAGAGTGGACGAAGTTGCAAAGGAGTTGGAGATTTCGGAATCCCACGCATACAAGATTATGCGTAAGCTCAACCGAGAGTTGGAGGCGAAAGGCTATATCACCGTTGCAGGACGAGTAAACCGTCAGTATTTCAATGAAAGATTTTACGGAGCAGAAAGGAGTGAAGAAAATGCCGGCTTATAAGAACAAGGACAACGGTTCGTGGTATGTGGTAACGCAGTACACGGATTGGACAGGCGAGCGCAAGCCGAAATGCAAACGAGGGTTTGCAACCCGCCGTGAAGCGTTGGAATGGGAACAGAAATTCCAGCAGCAGAGCGCAGGAGACTTGGATATGAGCTTTGAGGCATTTGTAGAGATTTATACGACCGATCTCAAAGCAAGGCTGAAAGAAAGCACTTGGCAGACCAAGGAGCATATCATCCAGACCAAGATCCTGCCGTACTTCGGCAATCGCAAGATTAACGAGATCACCACCAAGGATGTGATTGCGTGGCAGAACGAGCTACTTGCCTACCGTGACGAGAAACACAAGCCCTATTCCCAAAGCTACCTCAAAACGCTCCACAATCAGCTCTCAGCTATCTTTAACCATGCTGTTAGGTTCTATGACCTCCGTTCCAACCCGGCAGCAAAAGCCGGAAACATGGGCAGCGAAGAACGCAAAGAGATGCTGTTCTGGACGAAAGAGGAATATCAGAAGTTTGCGGAAGAAATGATGGACAAGCCTGTTTCCTACTACGCATTCCAGATGCTTTACTGGACGGGTATTCGTGAAGGTGAGCTGTTGGCCTTAACACCCGCCGATTTCGATTTTGAAAAAGGTACGGTGCGGATCAACAAAACCTACCAGCGTTTGAAAGGGCAGGATGTGATCACCTCCCCCAAGACAAAGAAAAGTAACCGAACCATTCAAATGCCGCATTTCCTCTGTGTGGAAATGCAGGAGTTTTTTGGTATGCAATACGGCCTGAGGAAGAAAGACCGTATCTTCACGGTCAACAAGAGCTATCTGCACAGGGAGATGGACAGAGGGGCAGAAGCCGCAGGGGTCAAGCGTATCAGAATTCACGATTTGAGACACAGCCACATCAGTTTGCTGATCGACATGGGTTTCTCGGCAGTAGCCATTGCCGACCGAGTGGGGCATGAAAGCATTGAGATCACCTACCGATATGCTCACCTGTTCCCTTCCAAGCAGAAAGAAATGGCAAGCAAGCTGGACGATCTTAATAAAGGAGCGTGATATTGATGTCAGCAAAGAACGTAGACAAACACAACCGTTTTCGCAGCATTACGGTGGGCTTCCGAGTATCACCGGAAGAACAGGAAGAATTGAACAGAGCCGTAGCCCTGTCGGGACTTCCCAAACAGGAATATTGCTACCGCAAGTGCATGGGGCGTGAAGTGGTGGTACAGCCCAATCCGAGAGTACACAAGGCACTCAAAACCCAAATGGCAGCGATCCTCGCAGAGCTTGAGCGCATTGCCGCCGGGGACAGCGTACCCGATGAACTACTCAGTACCATCGACCTCATTGCCATCACCATGCAGGGACTGAAAGGAGAGGATGCGAATGATTGATGCAAAAGAAAAGACTGCCCTTGCAACATCTGTTGGCGCAGATGAAAGGCAGCCATTTCAAACAAGTTCTGCAAATATTATACCCACTTCCGATACGGAAATCAATCACCCAGACGAACATTCTTCGGAAAATCTTGAAGAAATCTACCGTCAGATGCAGAGAATGAACGACCCGGCATATCTGCATACGGTATCCATGAATGATCTGTACGAAACTGTATTCCAGAGCAGACCGCCCGTCATAGACGGTCTGCTCTACTCCGGCACCTACCTGTTCGCAGGAGCGCCCAAGGTTGGCAAGTCGTTCTTCATGGCGCAGCTTGCCTACCACATCAGCACCGGACAAAAGCTCTGGGATTATGATGTCCGCCAAGGCACGGTTTTATACCTTGCCCTGGAGGACGATTACCAGAGATTACAGGAGCGAATGTCCCGTATGTTCGGCGTGGAGGGTACGGACAGCTTACACTTCGCTGTATATGCAAAGCAGCTTGGCGCAGGGCTTGACGAACAGCTTGAAAAGTTTATCCGTGACCATCCCGACACTCGACTGATTATCATTGATACCCTGCAGAAGATCCGAGAGGTCAGCACCGACGCTTACAGCTACGCCAACGATTATGACATTGTGGGCAGGATGAAGCAGTTTGCCGACAAGAACGGTGTGTGTCTGCTCTTGGTGCATCACACACGCAAGCAGCAGGCCGGGGACAAGTTTGAAATGATCTCCGGCACAACGGGATTGCTCGGCTGCGCAGACGGAGCGTTTCTTCTGCAAAAGGAGAAGCGCACCGATCTGAGCGCCACCCTTGAAATTGTCGGCAGAGATCAGCCCGACCAAAAGCTCCATCTGACAAGGGATGCTGAGAAGCTGTTATGGCAGCTCGACCATGCAGAAACAGAGCTTTGGAAGAAGCCGCCCGACCCGTTACTAGACAAGATTGCCGCTGTGATTACCGAGGACGCCCCGGTATGGAACGGCAGCGCTACGGAGCTTGTAGCGCTCTTACAAGAGGATATACAGCCCAATATTCTGACCCGCAGGCTGAATGTCAAAGCAGGAGATTTGCTGAATGAACACGGCATTGAGTATTCCGTGAAGCGCACCCGTAACGGCAGCTTCATCAGCTTGGCAAGAAAGACCGTGTGACGATTGGTGACGGTTGTGACGATTAAAATGACAGCAGGGGCGGTATCAAAAATACCGTCACAATCGTCACAACCGTCACGGAAAGGAAGGGAAAGAATCGAATGAAAAACGTACAGATACCCTATGAGCTTTTCGTCGATCTGGTGCTTTACCATCTGAACAGCGAGGACGATTTCGATGAAGAAATTCGGCAAGGCTTGGAGCAAAAGCTGGACGCCATGCTCAACCGACAGCTATACTCTCAATACAAGACAGCTCCCACCGAGGAACAGCGGGAACGGGCAAGGCAGGAATATCTTGACCGCCGTGGAGTGCCGCAGAGCTACCGCTGGACTACTTCTCCTTGGGAGCTATAACAGGAGCGTGCCACGCTCCTGTGAATGGCAGACAAGGCAAAGCGTTGGCTGACACAGACCCCACCGTAGCTCCCGTCTCCATCGAAAAATCCGCAGATTTGGAGATGGATGGCAGAGAGGATTTTCAAAATCTTCTCTGCCTGTGGGCGGCAGCATTGAAGCAAATTCGGTTGCGGAAAGGCTGACGGTCACGCCGTATTTTGAGGATGTGGGTACCACACACAAGCCGAGAAAGACGGCAGAGGCTTCCACAGAAGCCGCATACCCCCTCGGAGAGCGCAATGCGCTTTTGATGCGTAGTGTCAAAAGTGCTTTTGCGTTACTTTTGACAAAAGTAACAAAACCCGCCGCCGAGCGGCGAAAGGTATTTCAATCAAACAACCGCAAAATCGGAGGTGATATCTATAAAACGAACAATCAGCGCAATGTCCGGTGACGGTGTCGTTGCTCACAACCGCCGTACCTACCTTGCAGAAAATGTTGACCCGACTCGCACCCATCTGAATATCGAATACTGCTATACACCCATCGAAGAAGCGTACCATCAACTGTTCGATACTGCTCTCGCTGAATTTAACGCAAAGCAAAAACGCAAGGACCGCTGTATCGAAAATTACTACGAAAAAATCCGTGACGGCAAACAGGAAAAAACTTTCTATGAAGTGATTTTTCAAGTGGGCAACAAGGACGATATGGGAGCCGCAGGAGAGAACGCAGAGCTTGCAAAGACTATCCTGGACAAGTTCTACCGCAGCTTTCTGGAACGCAATCCCCAGCTTCATGTGTACTCTGCCCACCTCCACATGGACGAAGCAACACCCCATCTGCACATCGACTTCATCCCCTTTACCACCGGGAGCAAGCGAGGTCTTTCCACCCGTGTGTCGCTGAAACAGGCACTTGCCGATCAAGGCATCACCGGTGAGGGACGATCTCTGACCGAGCGTGATCTGTGGGTACAGAAAGAGAAAGAAGCCCTTGCAGAGATCATGTTGGAGCATGGCATTGAGTGGGAGCAGAAAGGCGAACACAAGGAGCATCTGAGCGTTCTGGAATTTAAGCGAGAAAAACGCAAAGAAGAACTTGCCGAACTGGAGCAGAGCATCGAGCGTGTTCAGCAGCAACAGGTTTCCATCCAAGCCGTGGAGCAGATCGAAGCAAAGCCCCTGCCGCTGACTTCTAAGGTGGCAGTTGACAAAGAGGACTTCCAAAACCTCGTCACAGCGGCGCAGAAGTTTGTGGTGCAGGAGAAACAGGAAGGCAAGCTGAAAAAGCTCTTGAAGGATGCCAAGAAAACCATTTCTGCTCTGAAAGCGAAAATCGAATCGTTGGTAACGGAGCTGTCTGCGGTCAAGGCAGAACTGGCACAATACAAGTCTGTCCGTGGCAAGCTCCGTACAGCGGATTTGGAGCAGGAGAATGACCGCCTTCGCAGCAGACTTCGCACCTATGAGGATGTAATTTCTCGAAACAATCTGTGGTCGTATTTCTCCCGACACAGAGGAAAAACACCCACAAAAGACGATGCTCGCTGATTCCCGTGTAGAACTGGAAAAATCGTAAATTTTCAAATGGGAGCGCTCAAATCGTACAGCGCATCATTTGGGCGCTCTCCATCAAAAAATCAACCCACTTTTACAAGTGATGAGCTGAGAAAAATTCGTGAAAAACAGGAGGTTTTATGAGAACAGGTCTTTCCAAGAAACAGAAAACTACCAACGTCTATTTTAACGAAGCGGACAGTATGGTTGAGGTCTGTACTTACAATACCGCACTCAAAAAGAGGCTCACCGAGTTTGCCGGGAAATATCCCTCTGAGTGCCGATTGATCGACGATGACGGAAACGGCTGTCTGACCTTTGAAGTCAGAAAGGGGCGTTTCGGTTTCAAACTGACTGCACCTTATGACGAGAAACGCCGCAAGGCTGCAAGTGAGCTGGCGAAGAAAAATACCGAAAGGTTAAGGAGGCAAGAACAATGAACATCCTGTCCTGTATGTTCAACATGGATACCGTATGCGTGGAACTGAAATCCGATGACGGAAGTATGATTGCGATTGATACAATCGCTGTGGAGAACGAGATTGCCGATAATATGTATCAGCGATCAGAGCTGGACTATCTGATCTACAATGACCCGGTAGCGTATGCCGATCTAATACTGAACGGCGATCCCGAAACCTATCTGAAAGCGGTAACCGAATACAAGCCTTTGGATAGCTGACCACACGCCGCCCGTGGGAGAACATCCTGCTGGCGGCATTTTTGTTCATGAAAAAATATAAATACTTCGGATTAAATTGCTAAAGAGATGTTGAACAGACGCTATATTGGTGCTATAATTAACATATAAATGTCTGAGAGGTGAGAACATGGCTTTTTCGGAAGAGATTAAGAAACTGCGCCAAAGGCTTTTTATGAGTCAGACTGCATTTGCACAAGAATTGGGCGTTTCATATACAACTGTTAACAGATGGGAAATGGGCAGAGCCAAGCCCACATATAAGACCATGAAATTGATCGATGATTATTGTAAAGAAAAAGGGATTGAATTCGATATTCGCGAATCTTTGACCCAAGAGAAATGAGGTTTGCCCTATGAAATGTTTGAACTGTGGCTGCACATGTGAGCATTATCTTTGTGACGCTTGTACAACAGCCGATGTATTAGAGAAAGTTTTTAACGAGATACGCTTTTACAAACCGGAGACATGTGAGAATCCATATCTGTCAGAGTTTGCATCCGGTCTTACCGAAAAATACGCAGAGCGAGATATTATCCCGGTCATTCTTGATCTGTTTGATTTCGAGCTTTCCGAATTTTACTATTGTCAGTATTACAGGATGCGCCGAGATGCTCGTTTTGAGGAGGCTGCCATTACATATTTGAGTACGCACGAGCTGGATAATATCCGCACACAGAATGTGCTTTATGATTTGATTGATAGCTACATCCCCAACGATTTCATCAAGCCTAAAAAGTGGTGTGAGCTTATTGCGGAAACTGACGGTCTCTGCTGCGAACTATATGCTGTTGCTGTCAAATATTTCGCTATGATCGGCGAGTACGAGCTGGCTGATTCTGTAACAAATAAAGGACTGGAACTCTGTAACGATGAGAAACGAAGAGTATTCCTGTTCTACTCTCCCGAAAATATGATTTCCAGACTTAAAAAGCAGAAAGAGGACACGAACAGATACCGCACAAAAAAGCCTTACTGGCCTGCTACCGAGGAGCGCAGGCGAGCGGTTGCTATGTTCTATGACGAGAAAGGTATTAAGTATCCGCGTATTGAGAATAGACCTGAGAAGATTAAGGAAAGCGAGTTCGCACCTATCAACGAGTGCTTTGAAGATGATTTGACTGATTATTGTGCATTTTGGTGTGCTGATACGTTTAGCTTATCTGCCGCAAAAGGGATCTATCAGATTGCAGCTGTGAAGGTTCGGGATGGTGAAATCACAGAAGAATTCCAGCAGTTGATCCGTCCATGGGATGGCATTGCGGATAGAAAAGATGCCGCAAAGAAAGCGGGCGTTGAACTTTCCGTCATTGAAAGCGCAGAAGATGTCGATCAAGTAATGTCAAGGTTTTTTGAGTTTGTGGGCGATGATGTGCTGATCACTACCGGAGCACTTGGCAATCAGGCGAAACTGATCTCCCGTGCAGCCAGATATGCCGGAATGCGCGAGATCAAGAATGAGTTTTATGATCTGCTTGACTTAGCCGCTGATACTTCCTCAGAGTTTGATCTTGCAAATAATACCCGGGAATACCTGCTCGCACACTTTTCTATTGCGGAAGGAAAAAGCGCACTTGAAAAGGCCCAGATAAACAAGCAACTTTATGATGCTTTGAAAAATTATGGTGAGTAATATGGCAGACAAAGTAAGCTTAACCCACGAACAGCAAGAAGCAATTTCTGAAATTGACCGCAATCTGCAGATCATAGCCTGTGCCGGTTCCGGCAAGACCGAAGTTATTACTCGCAGAATAGCAAATATCTTACGAAGCAAACCATCTATCAGGCCTGAAAATATTGTGGCTTTTACCTTTACGGAGAAAGCCGCAGAGTCCATGAAAAAGCGCATTGTAAAAGCTTTGGGCGCCAATACCTCCACCAACATAGATCATATGTATGTTGGAACAATTCATGGTTTTTGCAATCACTTGCTCAATAAATATACTGAACAATTCCGAGAGTATAAGGTTCTCGATTCTGTAAAAAGCCATCTGTTTGTCGCACGATACTGCAACGAATGTGGTATGAGCGACGTGAATCTGGAACCCTATCCTCGCAATGTGAACTTGTTTCTGCAGTGTATCGACAAGATGATCGATGATTATGACAATGCCGACACATGGACACAAGAACAGCGAGAAGTGCTTAATAAATACATCGGTTGTCTATACAGCCACAACTATATTGATTTTGCGTTGATGATCTTTGAAACCCTTCGTCAGATTGGCTTCAATCCCGAAGTTAAAGATTACTTATCTCGCATTAAATACTTGGTTGTGGATGAGTACCAGGATGTAAACGATCTGCAGGAAAAACTCATTCTTCGCATCGCAGAAGCCGGTGCAAATATTTGCGTTGTTGGTGATGACGATCAAACAATCTATCAGTTCCGAGGAAGCAACGCAAATAACATGATTTCCTTTTCGGAGAGATATGCTGATGTGCATCAAGTCCGTTTGGAGAAAAATTTCCGCTGCGCACCGGGTATTGTAGATGTCGCGGATTGTGTCATAGGGCACAATGATCGCCGCATCGCAAAGAAAATGGTGTCCGGAGCAACGGAATTACAAGCAACTATTGAAGCAAAGAGATACTCTGATAAAAAGGAACAGTTCGATAGTATTGCTGAGCAAATTATCGAACTGCACAAATCGGGGATTCCATATAAAGAAATGGCGATTCTCGTCCGCAAAGGAAAAGCAATCGCACCGGCATCCTCCGCTCTTGATCGAGCCGATATCCCCTTCGAAACAGACAGTGCGGAACATTTTTTTGCAGGCAACTATTTTAACCGTTTCGTGGTTACTCTGCAGATCTTGTCTGACATTGACAAAGCAAAGCTTTACGAGTGTTGGCAAGACATCATCGAAGGAACAGCTTTTAATGTGGGCTTTAAGTATTTGAGAAGCTGTGCAAGAGGCGGCAATCTACCACTAAGCGAAATCATTCGTGGCTTCTGTGAAAAAACCGCATTTATAGATGATGCTGCCGAAGATGCAGAGATTCGTCGAATGGACTTGGATGGCATTGCAAAAATACTGGATGACTACGACGAAATATACGGTGATTGGCAATTGTCAGCTCGAATTACCGGTGTCCTTAAGTTCCTTGGCACACAAGCCGCTGATGAATACAAATACCATAGTTTCAAACCGAAAGACCCCAATGCCGATGCCGTTCAGATTATGACGGTTCACAAATCCAAGGGGTTAGAGTTCAACACGGTATTTCTTCCGGAACTCACAAAGCGAGAGTTCCCTGTTTCCAATATGGGCGGCAAAAAGTATTATCATGTGCTTGGAGGCGTGTTTGAGGAAAACAAAGATAAGTATCAAAGTGACCTGGAGGATGAGCGGAAACTGTTCTATGTTGCGGTTACTCGAGCTAAACAAAATTTGTACATGACATACGAATTATCGGCTCAGCCCGTATCGTGCTTTGTAAAAGAATCTGCCGTTTCTCATCACTTGAAGATCGACAGAAGTGATCTGACTTACAATCCTAAAGCAGATGCCGAAGATTTTGCCCCAAGTTTCAAGAACTCTTATGAGTCAAAAACTCGTGAGCCAAATCCCGAATGGGAGGAAGAGCGTAGACAACGCCAAGAGTATTGGGAAACGGTCAAATACGCTCGTAGTCAGTTGTATGATTACTATGGTACTGGAGCTCATTTCTGCCCTGCTATGTACACAATGCTTGGTGAGATCAAGAAATGGACTCCGGAACAGGTATTGAATGAGGCTTCAAGGGCCGGGCTTATTTAGGAGGTCGGTATTTTTGTTTGAACCTTGGCCGTTGGCAATGATAGACGAAGCCGGTCATAACGGCATCCGTGACGAGCATATTGACCGTGTGGCAGAGTCACTACTCACCACCGGTCTCACTGAAATTGACCGAAGCACTTTTGATTATCACTGCCACAAATGCGGTCTTGATCCTAATAATTTCACACGAGAAAATCTAGACCCCTTCTTCAAGAAAAATTAAATCAATAAGTAGTTGAACATATCAATTAGAAACAAATAAAGCATAAAAGGAGAAAAAAGATGAACGAATCAAAATACTTGCAAAATACACACTTTTACATTCCTGATGAATATGTTAGTGCCATGGCACAGGATAGCAATGGAAACTTATCTTTTTTTGTAGGACCGAATTTTAGTTTTGATATTATTGAACAACCATTTCATTGCGTGATCGCTTCTGTTGAAGGAGCTATTGAGTTTAAGTTATATGTTCGAAGTGAAATGGGTGCCTTCCTTGAGAATCCTGACCTAGGCGTCAGACTGTACAAAGAACCCCAAGCAGATGGGAAGCAGTTAAAGGTTACTGCGAATACAGGAAGAATTGGAGACGCAGGACAAATTTTAGGTATTTTCCTCAAGGTGGTTGAAGGCATAAGTATATTTGCGGAGAAAAAAGAGCTCGTAACGGAACTCTCCAATATTGACACTGAATCCGAAGGCTTCCTTGTCAAACTCGACGGGGATGAACTTTTGTTCAACAAGGTTTCCGGAAAGGCTCGTCCCGATATGGCTTGCACCACCTTGTTTGGCGGAGTTCAAATGATGCGTCCTTATCAGAACGAAATTATGGATAGCTGGATGGGCGAGATGCTGCCGCTGGAAGAAAAAATCGAGTTGGCAGAAGATGGCGACGAAGAAATGATGGAGCAGCTTGCGAATCTCTACTTAAACGGCGATGACGAAGTAGAGGCTGATCCGGAAAAAGCAGTTTATTGGTTCACCAAGCTCGCTGCACTTGATCATTCAGACGCACAGTTCAATTTGGCACTGCATTATGCAAAAGGTCATGGCGTTGAGCGTGATTTCGAAAAAGCTGCATATTGGATGCAACGTGCTGCGAACAATGGTGACGAAGATGCCCCTGCTCTACTTGAAAAGTACACCAAGGCTGCAGAAGCAATCAAAAAGATTGATAGTGGCGATGCTCAAGCGCAGGCTGATCTGGCAGGTGTTTTGATGGCTCTTGCCGGTTCTCTTGAGCAGGCAGGAACCACAGAGGACGATTATACGCAGGCTTTTGAATTGGCTCAAAAATCTGCTGAGCAAAACAATGGAGATGGCATTTGGGCGCTTGCTCTTTGCTATGAACACGGCAGAGGCGTTGCAAAAAATATAGATATTGCTGTGGAACTGTATGAGCGCGGTGCCGACCTTGGTCATGCTCCCTCTCAGCATAGTCTCGCCTGCTACCTTTTCCGTGGAGATTATCTTGAGAAGAATAACAAGAAAGCTTTCGAACTCTGTATGCAGTCTGCCCAGCAGGGCTATGGACTTGCAATGGCAGATGTTGGTCGTTGTTATCAGTTTGGAAACGGCGTAATGGGCAATATGAAGACTGCTGTTGAATGGTACGAGAAAGCCCTTGAGGTTATTGATGATCCCGAACTGGAAAGAAAGACCGCAATGTTCAAAATGATCGGCGAGAATGATGAACATTGGGGAGAAGACTATCCTGGCACCGATGAAGACGATTTTGACGATGATGAGGATGGTTCTGATCTTCCCGATGGTTTCATGGCAGCATTGGAAGCTTTTGAAGAAGCAGAAGAATATGAAAACGAGTTGGCTGACGAAGGAGTTCTTCCTGATGCACCTCGTCCCGGTAATGGTGTAATGAATCTGTCTCCCGAAGGTTTCCCTCGAATTGCTCAGAAAGCCGAAGAAGGCGATGAAAGAGCAATTGCTATTCTCGAGAAGATGAAAGCAGCCAACGAAATGGAGTAACAGAAAGGAGTTTTGGTTATGCCTACAATGACAAATCCAGAAACTGGTGAAACAAAAGAGATCTCCATGGAAGAGTTCTTAAAGATGATGCGCAGCGGTAACGGCAGTATACAGCAGGTTGTCAAGCATGCTGACGGAACTACCTCTTCTACAACTGTATATGGAAATGTTGCTGATGACGGCTTGGATCGCTCTGTAAATATCTTTGTTGATAAGGATTCTTTCAATGCGTTCCTTATGAAAAAGATCAAAAAGCTAACCGGAGAAATCGAAGATCCCGAATCCGAGAAAGATCCTGACGATTTGTTTGAAATGACCGTTGACTTTACCGAGTCTGCCATTATGGGTATTCTGAAGGCAACCAAAGAAGAACTCTCCATAACCCTGTATACAAGAGACGAGAGGAAGGCAACATTCGATCATTTGAAGCAAGGTTCGAAATCATGGAAATATAACCCTGATCGTACCATTGAATTTAATGGAGCAGATCTTCAGGGCGAAGACAAAACCGTTTCCCTCTACATGCTTGCCTTCTTGGAAATGAGACAGTTTTTGCGTGCAACCGGAAAGCTGGCAGAACTGAAAGAACTCGGAAATCGCGGAGCCGGTGTCATCCTTAAAGCTACAGGGTTGGCAGCAGATGCCAAGGCAACGATTGTTCGTGGAAAGAATAGACCTGATTTGCCCTGCAATATGTTCCTCCTTGGTGAGCAAATGATGCGTCCCTACATGGACGAAATGATGACCAATGCGATGATGTCAGGTATGTCTTTGGAAGAGAAAATCGAAGCCGCAGAAGGCGGAGATCCCGATATCATGGAGTATCTTGCTCAAATGTACCTGAACGGCGATGGCGTTGCGCAGGATTTCGAAAAGTCCGCTTATTGGTGGGAAAAGCTCGCTAATACAGGAAGCTCTATTGGTCAGTTTAATATTGGTCTGCACTATGCTAAGGGTTGCGGTGTTAAGAGAGATTTTTCGAAAGCAGCGCAGTGGATGAAGAAAGCTGCCGAAAACGGAGACGAAGATGCAGCAGCTGTCACCGTAGAGTATGGAAATGCAGCAGAAAATCTGAAGAAGGCCGAGTCTGGAGATGCCGCAGCGCAGGCTGCCATTGCTAAATTGTATACCCAGATTGGCGGGTCTCTTGAACAGTTTGGTACTCAGCGTGATTACGAGGATGCCTTCAAGTGGGCAAAAAAAGCAGCCGACCAAGGTGATTTAGATGGTTTGTATTGCCTGGCTTTGTGCTATGAGCACGGAAGAGGAACAACCGTAGCAAAAACAAAAGCAGCTATAACATATGAAAAGGCTGCAAAATTAGGGCATGCGCCTTCTCAGTGGAATCTGGCCGTTTGTTATCTAAATGGCTCCGGTTATGAGCGTAACGAAGTTAAGGGCTATATGTGGGCATACCAAGCGGCCGATCAAGGCAACGAACTTGCAATCAAAGGTCTATCCTATCAGGAAAAAACCTTAGATCAAATCATTGAAACATATCGTGATCCCGAAACCGATGTTGTTCTGGAAGGCACGCAGTACGAAGGCAGAGCTGACCGCTGCGAAAGAATCACAGCGGGAGCTGAGCTTACCCACAAGATTACCAAAGATAAGAATGGTGATGAGGTAATTGAACTGTTCTATAACGGTGGAACAGTCGGCCTTCTCTCCAAATGGAATTCTGCGGCACTTCTTGCCTTGCTGAAGCTTGATAGAATCAAACTTGTTGTAAAGGTTAAGAGCTGTATTCCTAAATCTAAGCGCGGTGCGCGCGCCAGAAATGCAGATGTCCATTTAAATCTTCTGATCACAGCCAAGAAGCCCGAAACTCCTGAAGAGCGAGCGGAACGATTGGATAGAGAAGAGGCAGAACGAGTAGCTGAAGAGGCGCGCAAGCGCAAAGAAGCTGAGGAGAAAGCGCGCTTAGAAGAGGAGCGCAAAAAGGCTGAGAAACTTCGCAAAGAGAAAGAAGCTGCCGAAAAAGCAGAAGCCGAAAGAATTGCTAGACAAAAAGCAAAAGAACTCCAGGACGCAGCCAATAAGATGCGTGGCAGATATATTGCAGCATCCGGAATGATTGCAAGCAGCCTTTATCATGTGGTCGCATTGAAACCGGATGGAACTGTAATTGCTACCGGCAAAAATGACAACGGCCAGTGTAATGTTTCCGGCTGGCGTAATGTCATTGCGGTTGCTTGCGACACCAACGGAACCGTTGGCCTTACTGCGCAGGGCACCGTTCTGTACACAGGATCCACTTATCATCGGCAAAATCAATGTACATCCTGGAGAAACATTAAAGAAATCGCCATCTCCAATGAGTGTATTTTCGGCTTGCGGCACGATGGTACTGTCGTTGCTACAACGGAAGGTAGCAATGGCGCTCATTTCTCTACCAAGCCAGATGTTACCGCATGGAGAAATATCGTAGCCATTCGTGCTGGTCAAGGAAATGTTTTGGGTATTAAATCCGATGGAAGCATTGTTGCCATTCAAAGAAACTATTATGGAAGATGCGAAGAAGATTACTATTTGGATGGTAAAACCAACGCTCAGGATGCTGCATTCGGATATTTGGCATGTGGCGTGGTCCTTCATAAAGATGGCAAGTGCACCAGTGCAGGCACGCAGTACTCCTATGTTATGAGCCCTACTGAAATCAATAAGCATAGTGGTATTGTTAAAATTGATATGTTTAGCAGTCGACCGATTGCAATCCTTGCAGATGGAACGCTTGTGGTTGAGCCCGGAAAGAATGACAAGCAAAAAGAGCTTGAACGGTTTATCAGCAAACACAATATAAAAAAGGTTGTGGCAGTTTCCTGTGACGGTCAATTTGCGGTGCTAACAGAAGATGGCAGAGTGTTTGTTAAATGTGATTCAACATTCTCCCCTATTACAGACGAAGAATGCTTTGGTAAGAATTTCCGACTATTTAATGACTTCCATAAGATGATGGATGCTCGGGAAGCAGAAGCTGAACGCATCAGAAAAGAACGGGAAGAACAAGAGCGCCTTCGTAAAGAAGAGGAGCGTCGTCGTGCCGATCGTCGCCAGAATGGACTTTGCCAGTACTGCGGAGGAACATTCAAGAAAGTTTTATTCGGAATGAAGTGTACCTCTTGCGGCACAAAAAAAGACTATAAGTAATTCTCTACAATAGCTTATGGAGTTTTCTGGCCGTGGGGAGTTTCTTGCCGATCCAGATGAAATTCTTGGGCATATATTTGACTGGCGGCAGAAGGATGAAATTGTCGACATTCTATCTGTAGATGATGAAGAAACTCTGGAGAAGCTTCGCAATTTGAAGTATTTGAAAAACTTTTCGGATGAAGCTTTGTCCACTTTTGTTGATTTTTGGAACAATTGTGATTGTGCGCCTGACGTGTGCAACGTTACTCAAACATTGCGTGAAGATGGAAAAATTGATTTAGCAATAACATGGGAATAATTCCGAGATCGCGGCAATGTGTTGAATAGTAGCAAGATTTGTGGTATATTTTTCTCAAACCACTAACGGTAAACGTTCTGTGTGATCATTGACCGTTTATCACCGCTGATAAGATTTTGATAAGCATCCATCGTACAGCTATAATAATATGGGCAATCAAAATAATCAGAATAGCAGGTGCAATATCTTCTAAACAAAATTGTTTAATATGCAGACATCTGCAACGAGTGGGAATAAGCAAAAAGTGGATATGAGGGCCCGCAAACCCTTGAAAACACTGACTTTTTGATTTTCAGATTTCCCATTTGATAGCAGATTGATAGCACTCGCCAAATCCCGATTTATTGAGTTTGAAAAGAAAAATCGGGTGGCTTGCGAGTTGCCTAAAAATCCTTATCTTTTTATTCATAAGTAAAAGGTCTAACTGATTTTTGCTGATCAGTTAGACCTTTTTTATTTTGCTCTCATTTATCTGAATTTTCTGATTTTGTGCAACAAACGGCCTCTCCCGTGGCCTACAAGTGAGAGGTTCAGATCAGACCCTCCGGCGGCATCTTGGCGTGGATCTGGCTGCTGTCGTACTCCGGGTAGTGGTAACGCCAGCGGTCGTACTCCTCCTGGGAGATCTCACCGGCCTCCAGTTTGGCTGCCTGTTCCCGCCAGGCCCAAAGCATTTCGTGCAGCCGGGCAGCATCCTTGTTTTTACGGAAATCCACCTGCAAGGCAAGCTTACCATCCTGCTCCGTGATCTTCAGACCGTAGTTGTCCTCCAGAGCAAACAAAGTGTGCATCAGCCCCACATAGGAGTCTATGTCCGGGACAGAGAGGGCATGGGGCGAGACATCCAGTACCTGTGCCAGAGCAGCAGTCAGATCGGCCTTAGGGGTTCTTGATCCTGTTTCGTACTGTGCCAGGCGCACATCGGCAGACTTCTCCGGGAAGCCCAGCGCCATACCGAGATATTTCTGTGTCATCCCCCGCAGGAGACGGAAAAAGTGAATCCGTTCGC
>OLOQ01002118.1_pt1 | contig 17027 bp, 16 predicted proteins | sample 1673101 | NCBI WGS metagenome assembly OLOQ01 (sample SAMEA3136754, study PRJEB25190) | human gut metagenome | biome: human gut; feature: human-associated habitat; material: faeces | place: Austria | collected 2013 | reverse complement strand
CCTCAGAGCGGTCAAAGCCGCCCCGCCGCCGTATGTTCCACTCGTTTTCCGTTCCTCATAATACCATAAAAAAACAAGATTTGCAAGCGAAAGCGTTTTTTGCTATACTATTTATATCTGTTTTTCGTGCAAAGGAGGGGTGCGCGTGCGTCTGTATTTCACGGTACCGGACACCCTGCAGACCCAAAATGGAACGCTTGTGCGGAACTTTCTGCGCCAGTGTGCCGTTTCTACGGAGCTTGCCCGGGCAGTCAAATTTCAGGGCGGCGGCTTTTTTGCCGACGGTGCGTCCGTGCTGGCCAACCGCCGGGTGTACCCGGGGCAGGTGCTGAGCTTCGACCTCCCGCCGGAAGCGGGCGGCGTGGCCCCGCAGCCGGACATTGCCGTGCAGGTGGTCTACGAGGATGCCTTTGCCGTGGTGCTGGAAAAGCCGCCCCATCTGGCGGTGCACCCCACTCTGAACTACCCCGGCGGCACGCTGGCCAACGGCTATGCAGCCTGGGCGCTGCAGCAGGGCCGCAGCCCGGTGTTCCGCCCGGTGAACCGCATCGACAAGGACACCAGCGGCCTTGTGCTGGCGGCCCGCAACACCTATGCTGCGCCGCTCCTGGCAGAAAACGTGCAGAAGCTCTATTACGCCATCGTGGAGGGCGAGCTGCCCTTGGGGTCGGGCGTGATCGACGCGCCCATCGGCCGCCGGGGCGACAGCATCATCGGGCGGTGTGTGACCCCGGAGGGCAAGCCCAGCCGCACCGAGTACACCATATTAAAGGTACAGAACGGCCTGAGCCTGGCCGCCTGCGTGCCGGTGACCGGCCGCACCCACCAGATCCGGGTGCACTTTGCGTCCATCGGCCATCCGCTGGCCGGGGATGACCTCTACGGCGGCCGCCGGGACTGCATCGGGCGGCAGGCACTGCACTGCGCAAAGCAGACCTTCCGGGTGCCGGAGTACACCGAGGTGCCGGACGGCATCTGCATCCGCACCCCGGTGAGCGCCGGAACAGGCCGCACGGTGACCATGGAAAGCCCGCTGCCGCAGGATATGGCCGACCTGCTTTCGTGAAAAGTGCGTGAAAGAACTGCCCAAATTTTGTGCAGGTGCTTGTTTCATTCCGTGCAGGGTGTATAATAAAATGAGCATAGATCGTCTGTGCGCTGACATTCAGCCGCACAGGATGTGGAAACCACCGCCGCGCCGGATGCAGAGCAGCTTTGCCGCGCGGCAAGGAAGGAGAAACCCGTTTGATCGAAGATAAGACAAAGGAACCGCAGACCGCAGAGCCTGCGCAGCAGCCGCCGAAAAAACGCGGCCAGAAGCTGCGCTCCCTGTGGGCACAGTTCCAATGCATGCAGCTCCTGCGTCGGCACCGCTTCCGCCGCAGGACCCAGCATCACGTCAATCATTTTTCTCAGAAGCTGCTGCAGAACCGCCTCGTTCTCATCGTAGGTGAGGCCCTGTACGCTCTGGGATTTTCGGCCGAATATGCATTTGTCCGTGTCGGACGCACGGTGTGCCGGGGCGTGTCCGGTGCACTGCTCTGGGAGCGCAGCCTGCTGCACACCATCGTGTCCATGGCGTTCCCCGGTGCAGCCCAGATGGTGCGCGACCTGTTCGGGCCCATCGTGCTGTTCTTCCGGGGCATGGGCTCGCTGCTGGTACATGCGCACCGCGTCCGGAAGGAAAAGGGCTTTGGCGCAGCCGTAAAGGACAGCGTGCATTATCTGGTCGGCGGCGTGCGGCGCAATGTGCGCACCCTGCCGCGCATGGCCATGTACATCCTGCCGGTGCTGGCACTGGCCGGGATGGTCACAGTGGTGCAGAACACCATCCGTCAGCCCTATGCGCTGGAAGTGCAGGTGAACGGCCAGACCGTGGGCTATGTGGCCAACGAGGATGTGTTCAACTCTGCCAAGGAAGCCGTGCAGGAGCGTATCAACTATGCAGGCACGGACGAGAACACCAAGTGGACGGTGGAGCCCACCTACACCATTTCGGTGGCACACAGCGTGCTGGACGAAAACGAGATGGCCAACGCCATTCTGAAGTCCTCCAGCGACCAGATCAGTGAGGGCACCGCCCTGTATCTGGATGGAGAACTGACGGCCGTGTGCTCGGACGGCACTGCCCTGCAGAGCTACCTGAGCAGCCTGCTGGAACCCTACGAGGACCCGAAAGATCCCAATGTGACCGTGGGCTTCAACAAAGAGGTCACCCTGGAGAATGGCATCTACTTTAATGAAAGCTTCCAGCAGGAAAACGATGTGGAGTCGATGCTTTCCGGCGTGCAGCAGCAGGAAAAGATCTATACCGTGCAGACCGGCGACACCCTGTGGAGCATTGCCCAGAAGAACGACCTGACCTTCCGGGAACTGTGCGAGCTGAATACGAACTTCAAGGGCGCGGCCCTGACCGAGACCTCCAACATCCAGGCCGGTGATGAGCTGATCGTGACCAAACAGGAAGCCACGCTGGAAGTGCGCATCACCAAGATCGAGACCTGGCAGGAGGAGATCCCCTATGCCAGCGAGACGACCAAATCCAACGAGTACAACGTGGGCACCAAAAAGACTACGCAGGCCGGTGAAAACGGCATCCGCAGTGTGACGGCCCAGCGTGTGTACGACACCAACGGCACCCAGCTCAGCCAGCAGATCCTCAGCACCGAAGTGATCAAGGAGCCTGTGACCGAAAAGATCGTGGTGGGCACCAAAAAACAGGCAAAGACCAGCTACATCACCGGCAGCGGACAGTTCATCTGGCCGGTGCCCGGCTACCGGAACTGCTCCCGTTGGTACGGCGGCAGCCACAAGGGCGTGGATATCTGCGCCGCCGCCGGTACGCCCATTTACGCTTCGGCAGGCGGTACGGTGACCAAGGCCGGCTACAACCGGGCCGGTGCGGGCAACGGCTACGGCAACTCCATCATCATCAACCACGGCAACGGCTACACCACCCTGTACGCTCACTGCCTGTCGCTGGTGGTGCACGCCGGTCAGTCGGTCAAGCAGGGCCAGCTCATCGGCTATGTGGGCAGCACCGGACGCTCCAGCGGCAACCACTGCCACTTTGAGATCCGCCACAACGGCAGTTACGTTGCGCCCCAGAACGTGTTCAACCGCAGCAAATACAGGTAACTTGGCAGAAAGGGCTTTTTCCAAAGGGGAAAGGCCCATCTGCTATCAATAGGAAAAAAGGAGAGATGATCTTATGTCTACCCCTCACATCAGCGCCGAAAAGGGCGATTTCGCCAAGACCGTCCTCATGCCCGGTGACCCTCTGCGCGCCAAGTTCATTGCCGACACCTTCCTGCAGGATGTGCGTCAGGTGACTGGTGTGCGCGGCATGCTGGGCTTTACCGGCACCTATCAGGGCCGCCCCATCAGCGTAATGGGCAGCGGCATGGGCATGCCGTCCATCGGCATCTATTCCTATGAGCTGTTCAAGTTCTACGATGTGGACAACATCATCCGCATCGGCTCTGCCGGCAGCTACACCGAAAAGGCCAAGCTGTTCGACGTGGTGCTGTCCACCGGTGCGGTGAGCGAGTCCAACTACGCCCGGGTACAGAGCGGCTTCGAGGGTGACATCACCCTGCCCAGCCAGAGCCTGAACGACAAGCTGCGCGCTTCTGCCGCCAAGCAGGGCATTCCCCTCATTGAGGGCAACATCCACTCTTCGGATGTGTTCTACCGCCAGCCCTCCGACGAAAAGCCCACCTACTGGGAAAAGCTGCGGGATGAGCGCGGCTGCCTGTGTGTGGAGATGGAGAGCTTTGCCCTCTTCGCCAACGCTCAGGTCCTGGGCAAGAACGCCGCCTGCCTGCTGACCATCTCCGACAGCTTTGTCTCCCCGGAGATCACCACCGCCGAGCAGCGTCAGACCAGCTTCACCAACATGATGAAGGTCGCACTGGGCGTGGAGTACTGATTTGCATTCACAAAAAGGGTTGTTGTCACACGACAACAACCCTTTTATGTTTTAAGTGTCACTATAATGTCCGAAACAGGATGCGATAATGATATTGCCGTCCTGCTCTTTATAAACAATGCGGTGCGTATCGTCGATGCGGCGGCTCCACCATCCACTCAAATCACCTTTTAGGGGCTCGGGTTTTCCAATGCCCTCGTAGGTGTTCCGCTGGATGTCTTTCAGAAGTGTGTTGATACGCTTCAGCAGCTTTTTGTCTCGCGTCTGCCAAAGGCAGTAATCCTCCCATGCTTCCTCTTCCCAAAGCAATCTCATTTAATCTACCTCGATCAAATCGTGCTCGGTGAGCTTGGCTTTTCCGGTATCGATGTCGTGGACGATCTGGCGGAGATGATTGATGTTGCTTTCCGAGTAGAACGGGTCGGCGGAAACCTCAAAGGGAATGCGGTGCTCCCGGGAAACTTTTTTGGCGAAAATCGTGAATGCCGTTGTCATAGAAAGTCCCATCTCGGCGCAAACCTCTTCCATGCTGCGTTTCAGGTCTGGATCCATCCGGAAGTTCACATTGACTGCATTTGCCATTCTAATACACCTCCTTCTTGATTCTATTATATGCGTCTGTAATGAAAAATGCAAGAACTTTCGTTACATAATAAATGAACAACGAGAAATCTCTTGAAGAATTTGAGAACACGCCGTATAATTGAAGTGCAAAAGAGGGGATGAAAGATGGACGACTTTCAACCAAATCAGGATATCTGCCTTGTACCTTATTACCCAGCCTATGAAATTGCCCTTCCGTGGTATCAGGACGCAGAACTGTGCCATCATGTAGATAATCAGAATCGCATTTATGACCTGCCTATCCTGAAAAATATGTACCAGTATCTGGATAGTCATGGTGATTTGTTCTACATTGGATATAAGGGCATTCTGTGCGGAGATGTATGCTTGCAGACAAGCGGAGAAATTTCGATTGTGGTCTGCAAAGAGTATCAGAATCGGCACATTGGGAGAACAGTGATTGGGAAGATTCTTGCGCTGGCAAAAGAGAAGAAATATCCGCAATGCTATGCAGAAATTTATTCCTTCAACAAGCAGTCCCGCAAAATGTTTGAAAGTATAGGATTTGTTCAGAAAGACGCAGAAACGTTTGTTTATACTTTAGAATGAAAAGGAGGCCCCTATGACCAATCTGACTTTAGACGAAAAGAAAGCCCTGATCCGGATGGCACTGGAAGCCCGGGAGCAGGCCTATGTGCCTTACTCCGACTTTATGGTGGGTGCTGCCCTGCGGGCCGAAGATGGCCGCATCTTCACCGGCTGCAATGTGGAAAACGCTGCTTTCACCCCCACCAGCTGCGCTGAGCGCACGGCCCTGTTCAAGGCGGTGAGCGAGGGCGTGACCCGCTTCACCGACATTGCTGTGGTGGGCTCCCGCCGCGGCGAGGTGAACAAGCAGATCACCTCACCCTGCGGGGTCTGCCGTCAGGCGCTGTTTGAGTTCGGCGGGCCGGAGCTGAATGTCATCATGGCAAAGACCCCCGATGATTTCATCGAGCGCAGCATGGACGAGCTGCTGCCCTTCGGCTTTGGCCCCTCCAACGTGGCGGGCAACAAAGCCGTGGAAGAGTGAGGCGGGAAGCGGATATTTTGCCAAAATTGGCGAAATAGTACGACTTTTACGCGAATTTTACAAAAAATCTGTAAAGATTTTGTAATCGGAAATGCCTTGCTTTCCTCACATGACCCGGCTATACTTGGGTCAGTAAATGTGCAAGTGTGCGCATTCCCTTTTTAAAGCGCAATTTTTAATGTATAAAAAGGAGAGTTTTCTTATGATGATTTCTCGTCGTAACTTCCTGGCTGTGGCTGGCGCTGCAGCTGCTGCCGCTGCTCTGACCGCCTGCGGTGGTTCTTCCTCTTCCACCAGCACCGCTTCTTCCACTGCTTCCTCTGCAGCTTCTGAGGCTGGCTCCGAGGCTGCCAGCAAGATCACAAAGGTCGCTCTGACCTGCGATACCGGCACGATCGATGACGAGAGCTTCAACCAGGCTTGCTGGAGCGCTGTTTCCAGCTACATGGGCGATGACTGCCAGTACTACATCCCCGAGGCTGACGCTTCCGATGAGGACCGTGAGACCATGATCCGTCAGGCTGTCAACGATGGCGCTGAGGTCATTGTCTGCGTCGGCTACCTGTATGGCGCTTCTCTGGCATGGGCTGCTGAGCAGTACCCCGATGTCAAGTTCGTCGCTATCGATGTCACCCAGGGCGATATCGGCACCGATGAGATCCCCTCCAACTGCTACTGCATCACCTTCAAGGAGGAGCAGGCAGGCTATCTGGCAGGTTACGCCATTGCCAAGGACGGCAAGACCAAGCTGGGCTTCTTGGGCGGCATGGCTGTTCCCGCTGTCATCCGTTACGGCTACGGCTTTGTGCAGGGTGCTGATGCTGCTGCTCAGGAGCTGGGCCAGAACATCGACATCAACTACTTCTACGGCGGCCAGTTCTACGGCGATGCCAACATCACCTCCCGTATGGAGGGCTGGTACTCCAACGGCACTCAGGTCGTCTTTGCCTGCGGCGGCGGCATCTACACCTCCGCTGTCGAGGCTGCTCTGAAGAACAACGGCTACGTTGTGGGCGTTGACGTTGACCAGAACTACATCGGTGCTAATGGCGTTGAGAAGGACGGCTACGCTTACAACCCGTTCATCACCTCTGCCATGAAGGGCCTGTCTGAGTCTGTCAGCACCGCTCTGGGCGACATCGAGGCCGGCGAGTGGAGCAACATCGCTGCTACCAACGGTAACTTCGGTCTGGAGGATGGCGACTATGTTGGTCTGCCCACTGCTGATGACAGCTGGAACTTCAAGACCTTCACCAAGGACGAGTACGAGGCCCTGAAGAGCAAGATCGCTTCCGGCGAGCTCGTTGTGGACAACAGCTCCGACGACGCTACCAAGCCCACCGTCAGCGAGTTCACCAAGGTCAACTATATCCAGTAATCGCTATCCCGGAATTACTCCCGTAATAGGGGCGGGGTGCTCATGCAGGGGCACCCCGCCCTTTTTGTATGCCTGTGTAAGAGAAACAGGGAGCAAATCATGCAGATCGCACAAAAGTAACACTTTTGCTTGTGCTTTTTGACAAAAAATCAAAAAGCCGTGTGCAAACCGCAAAAAATCAGGTATAATGGTTTGTAGTATAGAAAAAGGTGTCGTTACGGCACGAAAGGAGAGTGAGCAGATTGGCAGAGGATTATGTGATCGAGATGCTCCACATTACCAAGGAATTCCCCGGTATCAAGGCAAACGATGATATCACCCTGCAACTGCGCAAGGGCGAGGTACACGCCCTTCTGGGCGAGAATGGTGCGGGCAAAAGTACGCTGATGAGCGTGCTGTTCGGCCTGTATCAGCCGGAACAGGGCAAGATCCTGAAAAACGGCAAGGAGGTTGCCATCCGCAACCCCAACGATGCCAACGCACTGGGCATCGGCATGGTGCACCAGCACTTCAAACTGGTGGAATGCTTCAGCGTGCTGGACAACATCATTCTGGGCGTGGAGCCCAACAAGATGGGCTTTTTGCAAAAAGCCGAGGCACGCAAAAAGGTGATGACGCTGAGCGAAAAGTACGGCCTGCGGGTGGACCCGGACGCCCTGGTCAGCGATATCTCGGTGGGTATGCAGCAGCGCGTGGAGATCCTGAAGATGCTGTACCGCGACAACGAGATCCTGATCTTTGACGAACCCACCGCTGTGCTGACCCCGCAGGAGATCGACGAACTGATGGAGATCATGCGCGGGTTCAAGAAGGAGGGCAAGTCCATCCTGTTCATCACCCATAAGCTCAACGAGATCATGGCTGTGGCCGACCGCTGCACCGTGCTGCGCAAGGGCAAATATATGGGCACGGTGGATATCAAGGACACCACCAAGGAAGAGCTTTCCCGCCGCATGGTGGGCCGTGACGTGCAGCTGCAGGTGGAAAAGCAGCCCGCGCACCCCGGCGAGACCGTGCTGGACGTGGAGAATGTTACCATCCACAATGACCAGCGCAAGAAGGATGTGGTGAAGGATGTGTCCTTCAAGGTGCACGCAGGCGAGATCGTCTGTCTGGCGGGCATCGAGGGCAACGGTCAGACCGAGTTCATCTACGGCCTGACCGGCCTGAGCAAGCTGTCTAGCGGCAAGCTTACGCTGGACGGCAAGGATATCACCCACGAGAGCATCCGCCAGCGCTCCAAGGACGGCATGGGTCACATCCCGGAGGACCGCCACAAGCACGGTCTGGTGCTGGATTTCAGTCTGGAAAACAACATCGTGCTGCAGCGCTACTGGCAGCCGGAGTTCCAGAAGGGTGGCTTTATCCGTGCCGATAAGGTGCGCGAGTACTCTGACAGACTGATCGAGCAGTACGATGTGCGCAGCGGTCAGGGCAGTCTGACCACCGTGCGTAGTATGTCCGGCGGCAACCAGCAGAAGGCAATCATTGCCCGCGAGATCGACCGCGACCCCAAGCTGCTGGTGGCAGTGCAGCCCACCCGTGGTCTGGACGTGGGTGCCATTGAGTACATCCACCGCCAGATCGTGGCCGAGCGCGACAAGGGCAAGGCCGTGCTGCTGGTCAGCCTTGAACTGGACGAGGTGATGAACCTTTCTGACCGCATCCTTGTAATGTACGAGGGCGAGATCGTGGGCGAGTTTGACCCCAAGACCACCACCGTGCAGGAGCTGGGTCTGTATATGGCAGGCGCCCGCAAGCAGGGAAAGGAGGAGCAGTAACACATGAATAAGAAAAAACTTTCCCGCAGCAGCAGCCTGCAAAGCTCTGTTACCAGCGTGCTGGCTGCACTGCTGTGCATCCTGATTGGTTTGCTGGTGGGCTTTCTGGTGCTGGTAGCCATCAACCCCGCACACGCATGGGGCGATGGCTTTGTGCGCATCATCAAGGGCGGTTTCCACGATGCCCCCTACGGTGTGGGCAAGGAGCTTGCCAATGCCGCACCCCTGATTATGACCGGTCTGTCCGTGGCCTTTGCCTTCAAGACCGGCCTGTTCAACATCGGTGCAGCCGGTCAGTATACGCTGGGCGCTTACGGTGCGCTGTACTGCGCCATCATGCTCAAGCTGCCCTGGTTCGTCTGCCTGCTGGCAGCAGCAGTGCTGGGCGGCCTGTGGGGGGCGATCCCCGGCTTTTTCAAAGCCTACTTCAACATCAACGAGGTCATTACCTCCATCATGTTCAACTGGATCGGCCTGTATCTGGTGAATGAGCTCATCTACCAGAACGGCACCGGCCCCATGTACGATGTGCGCAACACCCGTACTTTGAACCTGAGCAAGAATGCCGATTTTGCCCAGTCCCTGATCCCGGACTTTGGCTTGAACAAGCTGTTCCAGACCAACAGCACCACCATTGCCATCTTCTTGGCGGCAGCGGTGGCCGTGCTGATCTGGGTGGTGCTGAACAAGACCACTTTCGGCTACGAGCTCAAGGCCGTTGGCCTGAACAAGAACGCCGCCCGTTACGCCGGTATCAACGAGAAGAAGAACATCATCCTCTCCATGGCCATTGCCGGTGCGCTGGCGGGCTTCGGCGCAGGCCTGTTCTATCTGTCCAACGTGTCCCAGTGGAACCCGCTGAACTCCACCAGCCTGCCGGGCATGGGCTTCAACGGTATCTCGGTGGCACTGCTGGCAAGCTCCAACCCCATTGGCACCGTGTTCTCTGCGCTGTTCATCTCCCACATCTCGGTCGGCGGCTCCTTCCTGTCCACCAAATTTTACCCCACTGAGATCTCGGATCTGATCAGCGGCATCATCATCTATCTGTGCGCATTCTCCATGCTGTTCCGGGGCAAGATCCAGAGCCTGCTGTTCCGGAATGCCGAAAAGACCAACGTGAACGCAGAGCCTGCGCCTGCCGCAGAAAAGACCAAAAAGGAGGGCAAGTAATATGCTGCTTCTGATCAAATATACCCTGCTGTACGGTATCGTGCTGATGCTGGTGGCACTGGGCGGTATGTTCAGCGAACATTCCGGCATCATCAACATTGCACTGGAGGGCATCATGGTCATCGGCGGCGTGGCCGGTGTGCTTACCCTGACCGTGCTGCCTGAAAGCCTGTCGCCCTTCCTTGTGGTGCTGATCTCCATTCTGGTGGCAGCGCTGGCGGGCGTGATTTACAGCCTGCTGCTGGCCTTTGCCTCTATCAACCTGAAGGCAGACCAGACCATCGGCGGCACGGCACTGAACCTGCTGGCCACCGCCATTGCCGTGGTCATCTCCAAGTACTTCAGCGAGAGCGGCAGCGCCAAGCTGAACTATTCCAACAAGCCCTTCCTGTTCAGCATCGGCGGGCTGGAACTCAGCGTGTTCGTGCCGTTGGGGCTGATCTTGCTGGTGGTCAGCTACATCGTGCTGTATAAGACCCGCTTTGGCCTGCGTCTGCGTGCCTGCGGCGAGCACCCGCAGGCTGCGGACTCGGTGGGCATCAACGTTTACAAGATGCGCTACGCCGGTGTCATCCTTTCCGGTGCGCTGGGCGCCGTCGGCGGTCTGGCGTATATCGTGCCCCCGGTGCAGACCTGGAACTTTGAAGTCGGCGTGGCCGGTGCAGGCTTTCTGGCACTGGCAGTTATGATCTTTGGCCAGTGGAAGCCTTTCCACATCTTTGGCGCGGCCATGTTCTTTGCCGTGTTCAAGAGCCTTGCCAATATTGCAGACTCTACCTTCCTTGCGCAGCTGCACTGGTCCAGCAACATCTATAATATGATGCCCTTTGTGGCCTCCATGGTCATTCTGGCCTTCACCTCCAAGAACAGCATGGCACCCAAGGCCGAGGGTATCCCCTACGATAAGGGCTCCCGCTAAGCGTATTCGCTAAAAATCTGTAAAACGAAGGCATCCGCAGCCATCCATGTGCTACGGATGCCTTTTTTGTACGGGGCAGGGCATATTTTGTCCATATATTTGCCGGCAGAAAATGGCATTTTTACTTGTAAAATACAACAAGATGTGCTATCATTATAAAACGAATGTGTATCTATAGGAACCCGGTGTACATTTCTTGCACTGCGGAAAACAAGAAAGGTGAGTTTCGCTATTATGGACGAAAAAGCAACTATGGGACAGTCGCTCCGGAGCACGGAGGACGAGGAGACCATTGATCTGATGGAACTGGCCCGCCTGCTGTGGGCGCATGCTGTGCAGATCGTGGCAGCAGCTGTTGCGGCAGCGCTGATTTGCCTGCTGGTGTGCGTGTTTGCGCTTACACCCAAGTATCAGGCTTCTATCAATATGATCGTGAATACCCGGCAGGATAACTCCTCCACCTTTACCAGTGATAACTTCAATTCTGCCAAGAACCTGATCAGCACCTATGCGGTCATCATCAAGGGCAACACCGTGCTGAACGAGGTGATCGACAAACTGGATCTGGATATGACCTACACCGAGTTGTATAAGATGGTGGATGTTGCCGATGTGGACTCTACCCAGATCATGCAGATCACGGTCACCGATACCGATGCAGAGCGCGCAGGCGAGATCGCACAGACCATTGCCGACATCGTGCCCGATGTGCTGGTGGAAAAGGTGGAAGCCGGTTCCTGCAAGGCGGTGAGCGATGTGATCATCGATCCCAACAAGGTGTTCCCCCAGACCAAGAAGTACGTTGTGCTGGCCGGTCTGCTGGGCGCTGTGGTGGTGTGCGGCGTGCTGGTGCTGGCACACCTGCTGCACGATACCATTGTGGATGACGAAGATGTTCAGAAGAAGCTCGGCCTGCCCGTGCTGGGCCTGATCCCGGAGGTGTAAGACGATGTGGAATCTGTTTAACAAAAAGAACAAAACTGACGGCGAGCACCGTACCCTGCAGCTGATCACCGATAAGGGGATGCCCTTTGGCTATGTGGAGGCCTACAAGTCTCTGCGCACCAATCTGGACTTTATGGCGGGCTCCATGGACGTGCACACGCTGGTCATCACCAGTACCGTGCCGGAAGAGTCCAAGAGCAATGTGGCGGTCAATCTGGCGATGACGATGGCCGAAAGCGGCAAAAAGGTGGCTCTGGTGGATTGCGACCTGCGCAAGCCGGTGCTGCACCGCTACCTGAAGGCAGGCCACAACGTAAAGGGCGTTTCCAACGTGCTGTCCAACCAGTGCACGCTGGACGAGGCACTGCATGAGTTGAAGGAAATGAACCTGACCTTCCTGCCCGCCGGCACTCCGCCGCCGAACCCCTCCGAGATGCTGAGCCAGCCGCAGATGCAGGCCATGGTGGATGCCCTGCGGGAAAAGTTCGACTTTGTCATCTTTGATGCGCCTCCGGTGTCGGTGGTCACCGATGCAGCCGTCATTGGCCGCTATGTGGATGGCGCGATCTTTGTGGTGCGCTCTGACTTTGCCCCCGCCGATGCAGTGCGCGGCGCAGTGAAAAAGCTGCAGGATGCCGGTGTTCGGGTGCTGGGCAGCGTGCTGACCCGCTACGACATGAAGAAGGCACTCAAGGGCTCCAGCTACGCATATAGTTATGCCTACAATTACAACTATGCCTACGAAAACCAGAAGGCCAACGCCGCTGAATAAGGAAGCACTGCTATGACGGATCTGCATTGTCACATTCTGCCCGGCATCGATGACGGCGCAAAGGATACAACGGTCTCGCTGGAGTTGCTGCGCAGGGAATACGAGGACGGTGTGCGGAATATCGCCTTCACCAGCCACTTCAACAGCGAACGCACCACGGTGGATGCCTTTACGGCAAAGCGGCAGGCTGCCTTTGAACAGCTGACCGCAGCGCTGGAGGGGCAGCCCATGCAGTTTGATTTCAAACTGGGGGCGGAGGTGTTCTTCTCGCCCGGCCTGTGCGAGCTGGACACCCGGGCGCTGTGCATGGGGGACACCGCTTATCTGCTGCTGGAATTCCCCACCACCCACAAGCCGCATTTTATCCGGCAGACCCTGTACAATCTGCAGCAGCAGGGCATCGTGCCGCTGATCGCGCATATCGAGCGCTACCCCTATGTGCTGGAGGATCCCACCCTGCTGTACGACTGGGTAGCCGCTGGTGCCTATGCGCAGATCAACGCAGGAGCACTGCTGGAGCCTAAGCTCTGCAAAAAGTTGTGTAAGTTCATCCAGTGGGGATTGGTTCATGTCATCTCCACCGACACCCATTCCCCGGACAAGCGCCCGCCCCGCATGGCACAGGGAGTGCAGCAGCTGGAAAAGCTGCTGGGCAAGGAAACTGCTGCCCGCATCGTGCGCAACGGCGATGAACTGTTCCACGATCAGGAACTGGACGCTGTGACCCTGCATCAGCCCAAAAAGTTTTTGGGCATGTGGGTCTGATCCTAAAGTAAGGAGAAAACTGCCCGGGCAGAGAATTGCTCTGCCCGGGCAGCGGATTTTAGTATGAAGAAAAATAAGGTCCTGAAAATCGTGTTGATCGTGCTGGGCGCGCTGGTGGCTCTGCTGGCAGCAGCTGTTCTTGGCGTGCTGTTCTACCTCCACAGTATGGCAGCCGGTATTCCTGAAACCCTGCCGGATGCCCCGGCGGACAGCACACAGGTCACCCTGACGGATGATGAGATCGATAAGCTGCTCAGCGGTGAGATCACGCTGGAGGAACTGGCAGATGAAGCCGCCGCGTCCGGCAGCGGGGAACAGGAGGCATCCGCCAGCGCTCCGCAGCAGGAGACAGGTGCGGTTTCCTCCCCGGCAGGTTCTTCTGCTTCTTCGGGGAGCGCTGCCTCCCGGACGGAGAGCAGCAGTACAGCGTCCTCCAGCAAGCAGGAGACTGCCGGTACGGCCAATTCCGGTACAGAAAAACCGGCGTCCTCCTCCGGCAAACAGGAGGCCGGCTACGAGGCCGAGGTCAAGGCACTGCTGCGGCAGCTGTACAGCGTCAAGGCACGCGCCGAGGCAGAGCTGAACAGCTGCATTGCCGGAGCAAAGGCAGAGTTCAAATCGCTGCCGGAGTCTCAGCAGACACAGGCGCGCAAGATATCCATCGTGCTGGCCAGAAGTGGCAGACTGTATGCGATGCAGGCCTCCTACGACAGGGAAGTGGAGAGCATCGTCAGCCAGATGCGCGCCATTCTGACCGCCAACGGCCAGAGCACCGCACTGGCGGATCAGGCCATGGCCTCCTATAAGGCACAGAAGAGCGCCATGTACTCCCGGCTGACCGCAAAACTGTACTCCTGACCCGCAAAACGACCACGGACCATCCGCAGCACATCTCCCGGGCACTGACTGTGCCGGAAAGGGGCTGCGGATGGTTTTGTTTTGCCTTTTTGCTGTAATATGGAGAAAAATGCCAAGGACATGGAGGAATGACTCTGCGGCAGAGACGCTGCCTTTTACGCCGACAGGGGAGGGCGGATTGTACGCGCCAACGGAACAATCCCCCAAAAGGCCGGAAAAGTAGCACTTTTACCTACTAATATACAGGAAATTTGTATAAAGTATAAGATTTCACTCATGCTTTGCTATAATGAAGTGAATTCTTTTCATGTAAATTGACAAAAATCGTGGTTATCCTTATAATAGATAGAGTGTTTCTCGGGTATGGACGATGGTGTTTGTGCGACCGCAAGATGCCATCGTTTTATTATTCGCTTTTCTGTCCGCGTGCCAAGGACAGACGTCCGCTATGTGTGAGGCTGGCGGACTGCGGGAAAGTGTGGCTCGGCCTGAGAGCAAAAACAGTAATTCATTGATAGGATTGGAGTGGCATCAAACGATGGCAAAGTACATCATCAAGCGTGTCGCAATGGGTATCTTCAGTATCTTCATTGTGGCCACGGTTACCTTTTTTGTCATGAACCTGGTCCCCGGTGGCCCGTTCGTGGCAGAAAAGTCCATCAGTGCCGCTGCTCAGCAGGCTCTGGCCGAAAAGTATGGCCTTGATAAGCCGCTGAGTGTGCAGTACGTCAACTACATGAAGAGCCTTTTGCACGGCGATCTGGGTCTGAGCCTGCGTCAGCGCGGACGTACCGTGAACCAGATTATCGCCAGCAAGCTGCCGGTGTCCTGCCGTCTGGCAGGCATTGCCGTGGTGGTGGCTCTGTGCGTGGGCATCCCGCTGGGCTGCATTTCCGCTTACAACCGCGGTAAGTGGCTGGATAACGTTATTATCGTGTTTGCAACCTGTGGCATCGCGATCCCCAGCTTTATTTCCAGCGTGCTGCTATTGTACCAGTTTGGTATGAAAATGAAGGTGCTGCCCACCGTTGGTCTGAACAGCGCAGCCGCCTATATCATGCCGGTCACTGCACTGGCCATCTATCCCTCGGCTTATATCACCCGTCTGATGCGCTCCAGCCTGCTGGACGTCATGGGTCAGGACTATATGCGCACTGCCCGCGCAAAGGGCGTGTCCCAGTTCATGATCCTGTTCAAGCACGCACTGCGCAACGCCATCCTGCCTGTCATCACCTACGTCGGCCCCATGCTGGCCAGCCTGATGACCGGTTCTTTCGTGGTGGAAAAAATCTTCTCCGTGCCCGGTCTGGGCCGCGACTTCGTGTCTGCAATTACCAACCGTGACTACACCATGATCATGGGCACCACCATCCTGCTGTCCAGCATGGTCATCATTGCAAACGTGATCGTGGATATCCTTTATAAGATCATCGACCCGCGCATCAAACTGCAGTAAGAGAAAGGAGCGATTTTCATGGAAAACATTAAAAAGAATCCGCTCAGCCTGCAGCTCAACGCGGAGGATTTTCTGCCCGCCAGCAATGAGGAAAAGCAGAGCCTGGTGGTCATGCGCGAAAGCGTCAACTTCTGGAAGGACGGTATCCGCCGCCTGAAGAAGAACAAGATCGCCATGGTCAGCTTTGTGTTCATCATTGCCATTGCCATCTTTGCCTACCTGCTGCCCGCCGTCTGGCCTTACAGCTACTCCGAGCAGATGAAGGGCAGCAACAACCTGAAGCCCTTTGAGTACTCTGCCTCCGAGCAGGCGCGTATCGATGCGGGCGAAAAGGTGTTCCCGCACATTTTGGGCACCGACCGTATGGGACGTGACTTCGCTGTGCGTATCATGATGGGCACCCGCGTCAGCCTGTCTGTCGGTCTGATCGCCTCTGTGCTGGTGCTGATCATCGGCGCCACCTACGGTGCGGTTGCGGCCTTTGCCGGCGGCTGGGTGGATAATATCATGATGCGTATTACAGATATTCTGTACACCATCCCCGATATTCTGCTGATCATCCTGCTGGGCATGGCCCTGAAGGACCCCCTGGATAAGCTGGCCACACAGCCTGGCTTTAAGTGGATGCAGACCCTTGGCCCCAACATGATCTCCATCTTCATCATCTTTGCTCTGTTGTACTGGGTCGGCATGGCGCGTATCGTCCGCAGTCAGATCCTGATCCTGAAGGAGAGCGAGTACGTTACCGCTGCCCGTGCCCTGGGCGCATCCAGCGGCCGTATCATCAAAAAGCATCTGCTCACCAACTGCATCGGTACCCTGATCGTTACCACCACCCTGCAGATCCCGGCCTCCATCTTCACCGAGAGCTACCTGAGCTTCATCGGTCTGGGTGTTGCAGCCCCGCTGCCTTCTCTGGGTTCTCTGGCTACCGATGCCGTCAAGGGCATGAACACCTACCCCCATCTGCTGATCGCCCCCGCACTGATGATCAGCGTGATGATCCTTGTGTTCAACCTGTTCGGCGATGGCCTGCGCGATGCCTTTGACCCGAAGCTGAAGAATTGATGAGGTGAACAGAAATGAGCGAGAAAATTCTTGATATCAAAGATGAACGCCTTTCTTTCTTCACCCCTGCGGGCGAAGTAAAGGCACTGAACGGCGTTTCCTTTACCATGAATCAGGGCGATGTTCTGGGCGTTGTGGGCGAGTCCGGCTCCGGTAAGTCGGTCACCGCCTACTCCGTTATGGGCCTGACCGCTTACCCCGGTAAGCTGGTGGGCGGCAAGGTGTGGTTCAACGGCCACGAGATCGAGAACATGAAGGAGAAGGACTTCCGCAAGATCCGCGGCAACGAGGTCTCCATCATCTTCCAGGACCCCATGACCAGCCTGAACCCGGTGTACACCATCG
>OLOQ01002108.1_pt1 | contig 17091 bp, 16 predicted proteins | sample 1673101 | NCBI WGS metagenome assembly OLOQ01 (sample SAMEA3136754, study PRJEB25190) | human gut metagenome | biome: human gut; feature: human-associated habitat; material: faeces | place: Austria | collected 2013 | reverse complement strand
TGCCGCACCTCGCTCGCCGTATCGGCACTTAGAATTATGCGGTATTGCCCTATTTCTACAAACACAGCAGGATTTTGCATTAAAAAGCCTTAAATCCTGCTTGTATTTGCGAAATATCCGTCATGCTCTTTGTTTTCAGATTCACATTAAAGCAGCAGCCAGTTTGTTTTACTCTTCCACCAAAGGGCGCATCCAACCCGAAAATGTGCCGCTGCTCAGTTCTTTACCCCGGCAGCGGCACATTCCATTGGTCTGTTTCAGCCCTCGTTCATATGCCGACGGTTGCGCACACCGACATTTTCCAGTTCTTCCGGCTCCATTACAACGCGGTACAGTTCTTCATAGCTGTGCACCGTATATTTGGGCTGGATGCCGGTTTTATTTTCCTCGTTGGCAAAGTTGACCCAGCAGGTATCGATCCCCGCGTTGATACCGCCCTTGATATCGGCCAGCAGGTCGTCCCCCACCATCAGCACACGGCTGCGGTTGGTCAACCCCAGGTCCCGGATGGCATAGTCCAGCAGCTTGGGCGAAGGCTTTGCCGCACCCACTTTTTCCGAGATATACACACCATCCATAAAGCGGCCAATGCCGGATGCCGCAATGCGGGATTCCTGTACCTGGGTAGCACCGTTGGAAACGATTGCCAGGGTAGCAACTTCGCCCAGTTCTTCCAGAGCGGTCAGCGCACCGGGCATCAGATCCGCATGGTTGGCCAGCTCGTTCTCATAAAAGTCGTTCATCTCGCGGGCGTTGGCGGCTTCCGGTGTACCAAGAGCCTGCATCACGCGGCCAAACCGCACTGCAAACAGCTTGCTGCGGTTCAGCTCGCCTTTGGCAAGGCTGTCCCACAGCTGGCGGTTGATCTGGTGGTAGGTTTCCAATGCTTCGGGGCCGTTGGGCATGCCGTAATGCTCTAACGTAATGCCGACCGCAGCACGCTCTGCTGCGTTAAAATCCAGCAGGGTGTTATCCACATCCAGTAAAAGACAAGTATAATTTGCCATAGATTTATTCCTTTTTTCCGGTCTATTCTTGCCGGATATCTGCCGGGGTGCTGCCCTGCCGCCAAAACAATTACTCCGTGTGCTGTGCTTCCGTCCGTTCATCGTCCGTCAGCGCATCGTCAAGGGGTTCTGTGTCAAGGGGCTGGCCCCAGTCAAAATCATAGTTTTCCACACTGCCGTCGGTCACATCGTTCTGGCCGTTATCCGGCTGATAGCCAGCCTCGCAGTCAAAGACAAACATGTGATCACCTCCCGGCTTATGCTATGCCGGGGGCAGGCGCTGTGTGACTGCAATCAGTCTTCGTCGCCAAAGGGGAAGAACGGGAACTGATCGCCCGAATCACTTGGTTCCGGGGTTACCGTGGGGTCCGAAAGGGGTTCCGTTACGTTGATGACAAGCTCTGCATACTGACCATTGTTGGCAGCACGCACGGTATAGCTGCCAACGGTATCCGCGCTGAACTGCACGTTATCGCCGGTTGCACTCCACTGCGGCTTCTGGGCGCAGGTCCAGGTGGTATCCCCCGAAGGATTGCTTACGTTGGCCTGCAGCGTTGTGGTACTGCCTGCCGGCATGGAGCTGACACCGGTGATGCTGACGGTGGTAGCCGGTGCCTGCACATGCACCATCAGTTCCTGCGAAGTATAGGTACCGTTGACTTCCAGCCCGGCCTTGATGCGGTAATCTCCGGTGGCATTCGGCGTAAAGGTATAACTGGCGCCATTCTGCATCAGGTCATCGTTGACCGACCACTGCACACCGCTGTTATCATAGCTCTTACCGCCCAAGGTGACACTGGCGTTGATGGTCAGGGATTCACCCTGCTTGATGGTGCTTTCGCCCTGATCCAGGTTGATCTGCACACGGGCATCGTTGAACATTGCCGTCACGGAAATATCCTTGGTCGCGCTGTCCACACGGGTAGCGGTGGTCAGGCCATCGCTCCACTTATAGAACGTATAGCCGTCCGCCGCCACAGCGGTAATGGTCACAGTCTGCTTTTCGGCTGCGTCCATTTCGATGGAAGTTACGCCGCTCTGGTCATTGCCCTGCAGGGTGCCCTTGCCTTCTTCCACCAAGTATTGCAATTTGAACGTTGTAGGGGTCGCCGAAGGCGTGGGCTCCGTGGCGGCTGCGCTGCCGCCAGCCTGCTCAGTACGCTGCGGAATATCATCCGTGTTGGGGCGGGTATCCGCAGTATCGTAAGCATGATTGCGCAGGTAGTTCAGCACCACATTAGCGCCGGATGTGCTGAAGCCATTCTGTTTGTTGTTCAAATAGGCTGCTTCGGCATAGCCGCTGTTGCTGTCTTTCAGTGCTTCGGTCAAGTTCAGGTATTTATAGCCTTCATCATTGCACATCTTGGCCAATTCCTGGTTGAACTGGTCGATCATCAGCTGCGTTTTGGCGGCATCAGATGCATTTTTTGCCACAGGCGGAATGGCACAGACAATGACATCGCAGTACTGGTACGCACCGGTAATTGCGATGACAGCCTGCTTATAGTTACGGGCAAAATTATCATAGGAAAGGCTGCCGTCCAGATCGTTGCTGCCCAGCAGCATGACCACGCGGCGGGGTTTCATTTTGGATACCGCCTGCGGGACGGTATAGGCGCTGGAATCCCCCGCAAAGTAAACGCAGGCATCGTTCAGCAATGAGCTGACGGTCAGGCCGTCCTTGCCTGCAAACTGATCCAGCGTGATGACTTTATCGTCATACAGGGACTTGGCAAACTGATCCCCCACAAACAGCGTGGAGGAGACATAATCGGTGCCTGCATCAGAGGTTTTGGCCAGCACGGACCCCAGCGAAGTATCCAGCGGATAGGCCTGCGGGTCATAGCGGCCGCTGCCGCCCAGCGACAGCTTGCCCGGCAAAACCCAGGATGCAATAAATGTAAGGATGACAGCCAGCACACATACTGCCAGAACAGCACATGCCTTGCGCTGGGTTGGGCTGAAGGATGCCCGGCTGCCGGATGTTTTGCGGCTCATAATGTTCGTTTCTCCCTTTGTTCCTTATGTAGGATGCGCCCGCGGGCCGGGTTGGTTCCGGCGGCGGGCTGTGCCCGGCAGCGCTTTGCACCGCGCGGGGTTCAACCCAGAATATACTGGGTCAGTTCTTCACAATTTTGCGCCAGCAGCACCGGATTCCAGGATTCCATTTCTTCCCTGCTACCATAGCCGTACAGCACGGCAGCAGCGGGCAGCCGGTTGTTGACTGCGCCCTGCATATCATCCTGGCGGTCCCCCACCATCAGGATGCGTTTGCCCGCCAGGCGTGGGTCCTGCAGCACAAGGCGGATCACATCCGTCTTGTTGTCCACACTTTCGTCCATGCTGGCCCCGCCAATGCGGTCAAAATAGTCAAACAGCCCCTGCTCTTTCAGGATGGGTGTTACAACTTCGACCGGTTTGCAGGTTGCCGTTGCCATGTACAGCCCGGCATCTTTCAGGGTATCCATCATCTGACGCACCCCGGGGAACAGGCTGCACTGGTGGCTGCCAACTTCCTCGTAATGCACGCGGTAATACTCCACGGCCTGCTCCACCTCGGCATCCGTTGCAAAGTGCTGGGCAAAGCTCCAGCGCAGCGGAGGGCCAAGGTAGCGGGAACAATCTATCGCATCCGGGTCAAGGCCCATTTTGCGGAACGCATAGGCAAAGCAGTTAAAAATGCCCGGCCGGGAATGGATCAATGTTCCATCAACATCAAATAAAACGGCGTCGTAACGCTGCATCCAAAATACCTCCTGCGGAAAGGCGGTGCTCCCTTTATACAGTCCTGATAACTTCCCATGGCGCTTGCGGCCGCGTTGTTTATGGCTACTCTCCCGGTGTAAAGCGCGCTCACTTTACATCCATTTCAAGAGCCTTGGCCGCATACCATGCAGAGAAAACAATGAACTCTCCCGGGTTCTTTATGTTCTCTTTTGGTGTATACGGAACCGAAAACAGACGATCCGATACTCTGCCGTCTGTCAATTCCGTCATAATATACAGTTGTATTATATCATAACTGTCAAGGTTTGAAAATGACTTCACGGAAATTTGATAATTTGCCCCTTCTTTCCTGCTCCAAAAGACAAAAAAGCCGCTGCAAACCGGTAAAATCCGGCCCACAGCGGCAGTTAAATGGTATAAAACTTATCCAAATCCGATCCTGTACGCAATCTTATCAGGAAAGGATCATACGGTCATTGGCTTCGCCGCCAGCCTGCTCAAAGCGCTGCAGCAGATCCGATACTTCCAACTTTGTCTTTTCTTCGCCGCGCACATCATAAATCACATGGCCTTCGTTCATCATGATCAGGCGGTTGCCATAGCGGATGGCATCGCGCATATTATGGGTGATCATCAGGGTGGTCAGGTGGTTTTCCTGCACGATCTTGTTGGAAATTTCCAGCACCTTGGCGGCGGTCTTGGGGTCCAGGGCTGCGGTGTGCTCGTCCAGCAGCAGCAGCTTGGGCTTTTTCAGGGTCGCCATCAGCAGGGTAACTGCCTGGCGCTGGCCGCCGGAAAGCAGACCGACCTTGCTGGTCATGCGGTCCTCCAGGCCCAGGCCCAGGGTTTTAAGCAGCTCGTGGTACTCGGCATTTTCCTTTTTGGTAATACCAATGCGCAGGGTGCGGCCCGCACCGCGGCGGGCGGCCAGGGCCAGGTTTTCATCAATCTGCATCGTGGCGGCGGTGCCCATCATGGGGTCCTGGAACACACGGCCAATGTAAGCGGCGCGCTTGTGCTCCGGCAGGCGGGTGATATCCTTACCATCAATAATGATCTTGCCCATATCCACCGGCCACACACCGGCAACAGCATTCAGCATGGTGGACTTGCCCGCACCGTTGCCGCCGATTACGGTGACGAAATCGCCGTCCTCCAGTGTCAGGTTCAAATCATTCAGGGCAACCTTCTGGTTGACCGTACCGGGGTTAAAAGTCTTGTAAACGTTTTTGATCTCAAGCATTGCTGCTGCCGCCTTTCTTTACCGCAACGCGGGTGAAGTATTTTGCTTTCCAGTATGGAACCGCAAGGAAGATGGCGACCACGATGGCGCTGAGCATTTTGAGCAGGTCGGTATCGATCTTGAACCAGATGCAGATCTGCATAACAATGTAGTAGATGACGCTGCCGATGCCAACGCTGAGCAGCTTGAGCGCAAAGTTGCGAAAAATCTTGCTGAACACGGCTTCACCGATAACAACAGCAGCCAGGCCGATCACGATAGCACCGCGGCCCATCTGGACATCAGCAAAGCCCTGGTACTGGCTGAGCAGCGCACCGGAGAATGCCACCAGACCATTGGAGAGCATCAGGCCCAGCACAATGTTGAAATTAGTGTTGATGCCCTGCGCCCGCGCCATGTTGGCGTTGCAGCCGGTAGCGCGAATGGAGCAGCCAAGCTCGGTGCCGAAGAACCAGTACAAAATAGCGATAACAACCACCATAAGAACGGCCACGATCAGGATGGTATTGCGGTAAAACGGAACGCCTTTGATATAACGCAGGGATACCAGCAGGTCATATTTGTCCACGTTGATAGCCTGATTGGCTTTTCCCATGATTTTCAGGTTGACCGAATATAGGGACAACTGGGTCAAGATACCGGCAAGGATGGCCGGAATGCCCATAAGCGTGTGGAACAGGCCGGTCACCAGGCCAGCCAGCAGGCCAGCACCAAACGCCAGCAGCAGGGACAGCCAGACGTTCATGCCGGAAGTCATACACATGATGCAGACCGCACCGCCAAGGCCCAAGGTGCCGTCTACCGTCAGGTCGGCAACATCCAGGATGCGGAAGGTAAGGTAAACGCCAATCGCCATAATGGCCCAAATCAGGCCCTGCGCCAATGCGCCCGGCATGGCATTGAACAATGTTGCAATGTTCAAGAGATCGTCAACTCCTCAAAAAAGATATGGGCTTTTTAATTATATCAAAAAATCGCGGGAAAGAAAAGCCTTTTCCGCGATTTTTGTATTAAAGTTACCTGCATCAAATCAAAAAGCAGGCCGTTCTGGCTGTTTAGCCCTCGTATGCCACATAATCATCTGGGATGGTGATGCCCAGAGTTTCGGCAATGGTCGGGTTGTATTCCTTCGTGAACTCCGGAGCGTACTCAATGGGCATCTCCTCAACCTTGCTTTCGCCGGTCAGGATCTTGGCGGCCATCTTACCGGTAGCAACGCCCAGGTCATAGTAGCTGATGGACAGGGTAGCAACGCCACAGCCGCTCATGATGCCTTCCTCGCCTGCAACGACAGGCACACCGGCGGGCTGGCAGATGTTATTGACGATCTCAGTGTTGTTGGCAACGGTGTTATCGGTGGGAACATAGATCACATCGCTGGCATCGGCAGCGCTCTGGCAGACGGTGGCCAGATCGTTGGAGTCAGAGAATGCGTAATACTCGCAGGTGTAGCCCAGTTCTTCCAAGCTGGCCTTTACGGTATCAACCTGATACTGGCTGTTTGGTTCGGCGCTGCAATACAGCAGACCAACGGTCTTTGCATCGGGGAACAGTTCCTTGATGATTCCTGCCTGCTCATCCAGAGGAGCCAGGTCGCTGGTGCCGGAAATATTGGTGCCGACAAGGCCATCGAAGTCATCAATACCCAGTGCCACGCCGTACTCGGTAACAGAGGTGCCCAGAACCGGGATGGTGTTGGTACCGGCCTGTGCAGCCTGCAGGGCGGGGGTTGCGTTGGCCAGGATCAGGTCAACATTATCAGAAACAAAGCCATTGATGATGGTGGTGCAGGTGTTGGAATCGCCCTGAGCGTTCTTTTCCTCAAAGGTAACGGCATCGCCGAGCTGCTCGGTCAGGGCATCCTTAAACCCCTGGGTTGCAGCGTCCAAAGCAACGTGCTGCACCAGCTGGCAGATGCCGACCTTGTAGGTCTGGCCGTCAGCAGCGGCGGTATCGAAAGCGGCGGTGGATTCTGCGGCAGAAGAAGCGGTGCTGTCCGCGGCCGATGCAGCAGAGCTTGCTGCAGTGCTGCCACAGGCAGCAAGGGAAACAGCCAGGCAGCCGACTGTCAAAATAGAAAGTGCTTTTTTCATGGTATCTTCCTCCCAAATCTATGCATCGCTCACCGGCATCCACTATGCTGCATAGCCTTGGGTGGGTGTCCTCTCCGAAAAGCGATTTAGTGATTTAAAGTATAGCATCAATCGTATTCCCCTGCAAGATACAATCCGCCAAATCACGGCGCTTTAGAGCGCTAAATTTCCACATTTTGCACAATTTTAACAAAAAAGCACACCCTGCGTTCTGCCTTTGGGGCATTCGCACAGGGTGTGCAGTATCAATAAGACTTATAAAATGATATTTTTCTCTGTTTCAGCAATCGGGTGCTGGATTGCTTTTGTGTTCCTTGCCGTTTTGGCCTCATTTATGCAAAGATTGCCGCTTCGGTCTGGTTCAGGATGCGGATAAACGCCTCTCGCGTATCCGCCATACGCAGTTTTTCCGTCAGGCGGTGGTCGCTGAGCAGGTTGACAAGGCGAGCCAAAATCAACAGGTGGTCGCTCTGGCGGTCCGGCGGAACCGCAACCATAAAGATCATATCCACCAGCTTGCCGTCCGCTGCGCCCCAGTCCAGCCCGCGGGTAAGGGTCAGCGCGGCCAGCCCAAGCGAGGCAACGCCCGCATTGCAGGCATGCGGGATGGCAAGCCCTTCCCCAATGGCGGTGGTGCCGCCCGCGCGTTCACGCTCACACACGGCTTTATAGTAGGCGGTACCGTTGGTGATCACGCCGTTGCTCTCCTGAAGTTCCACCAAGGTTTCCAGCGCCGTCTGCACACTGGGCATCTCGGCATGCAGCATCACACTGTCACGGTTCAGTAAACGGCTGACTCTCAGCTGTGTCTGCTCACTTTCCCTGTGTTTCATACGCCCTCCACCTTGCTGATCAGCTTGTAAAGGAACTCGCCCACCGCGCCGCCGGTGCAGTCGCAGTTGGTCACTTCGTTGGCCGCTGCTTTTACTTCGGACGGCGCATTGGCCACAGCCACGGAATAGCCCGCTTTTTTCATGATTTCGAGATCATTATAATAGTCACCGATCACGATGGTTTTTTTGATGTTCTCGTTCAGGATATGGCAAAGCTCTTCCATTCCGGCTGCTTTGCTGATGCCGGAAGGCATAATTTCCAAGTAGATCTGGTTGGTAGGCAAAAAGTAATTATCCCGGCCAAAGTACCGCGTTTTGGCGTACTGTCCCGCTTTGCGGATCGTTTCCGGATCCCCGGCAAACACCACCTTCAGCCAGCCATCCGGCACATTTTCCAGCGGGCAGGCCACGCTTTCCATGTGTTCATCCACCTGGTGGGCGTGGGTATAGCTGCTGGCGTGAACAACATACATCTCCCCCGCACCGGCCATGACCTCTACACCAATCTTCGGGAATTTTTGCAGCATATCGGCAATGGCGGCAGCGGCCTGTTCCTGATTCAGGCAGGAGCGACGCAGCACACGGTTGGTCTGGAAATCATACAGCAGCGAACCATTGCAGGAGATTGCTGGCAGCGAAAGCTCGATATCGCCCAGTGCCGCGCGGATCGACTCCGGCGGACGGCCGGATGCGACGGTAAAGCGCCCACCCATGGCGGTAAACAACCGGATGACGCTGCGGTTGCAGGCGGGAATGCCCTCCTTTGCAGTCAGCAGGGTGTTATCCATATCACAAAAAACCAGATAATCACTCAAACGCTCCATGGCGGCTTTCCTTTCTCAGACGGCTTAAGTAGTCCTGAAACCAGTTAGGCAGTGAGCTGTCAAACTGCATCCATTCCCCGGTGGCGGGGTGCACAAAGCCAAGCTCCTTGGCGTGCAGGCACTGACCGTTCAGGCTGCGGATACAATTTTTTGGCCCATACACGGCATCCCCAGCCAGCGGGTGGCCAATGGACGCCATATGCACCCGAATTTGATGGGTGCGGCCTGTTTTAAGCTTGCATGCAATGTAAGTAAAGTTGCCGAACCGTTCCAGCACCTGCCAGCCGGTGTAGGCATATTTGGAGTTCTGCTGGGTCACGGCCATCTTTTTGCGATCCTTAGGGTCGCGGCCGATGGGGGCTTCCACAAAGCCGGTATCCTCTTTCAGGTTGCCATACACCACAGCGTGGTACACCCGATGGATAGAATGCACGCTCATCTGTTCGGTCAGTGCCTGGTGGGCGGCGTCCGTTTTTGCAACGACCAAAAGGCCGCTGGTATCCTTATCAATGCGATGCACAATGCCGGGGCGGATGGCCCCGCCGATGCCGGACAGCCGCCCCGCACAGTGCCACAGCAGTGCATTGACCATGGTTCCGTCCGGGTTGCCGGGCGCAGGGTGCACCACCATGCCTTTGGGCTTGTTGACCACCAGCAGGCTGTCATCCTCATACACAATGTCCAGCGGAATGTTCTGGGGCTGGGCTTCGATGGGCTGCGGGTCCGGCAGGGTGAGCAGAATCGTCTGCCCGGCTTTCAGCTTATCCTTTTTGTTCAAGGGGCTGCCATTGCAGGTCACACTGCCCGCTTCGATCAGGTTTTGCAGCTGGCTGCGGGAAAGATCCGGGCACTGTTCCGCCAGCCAGCGGTCCAGCCGCAGGCCAACGCTTTCCGGCGCAAGGGTCAGTTCACGCTGTTCCATCTGTGGGCGCACTCCCCTTTTGCTGTTTTGCTTTTTGTTCGCGGCGCATATCCAGCAGCAGGCTGAGGACCAGCAGGCCCACGCCGACACAGATGCAGACATCCGCAAAATTGAACACCGGGAAATTGATGAACAGGCAGTTCAGGTAATCCACCACCACGCCGGTGCGGATACGGTCGATCAGGTTGCCAACACCGCCGCCCACGACCAAAATCCAAGCAGCACGCTCCAAACGCGGCATTTTGCGCAAAAGCAGCATACCGGCCAGCACAGCCAGCATCACACCGGTAACGATCACCAGCAGCGTGCGCTTGCCGCTGAGCATGGAAAACGACATACCATCATTGAGCAGGTAATAAAATTCCAGCACATGCGGGATAAAGGGTTTGCTGCCAACCGGCAGCAGTTCCACGGTGGCCCAAAGTTTGATCAGCTGGTCAACCAGCGTCAGGCCTGCCGCAGCAAGAATGGATAAAATGCCAACCAGCATAAACGCCTCCGTCGTCCGGGCCAATGCAGCGCTGCAAAATGCCCTGACAAAAACAGCGGTGCAAAGGCTTGATAAAAGCGCAAAAGCACCGCTGTAAATCATACTATGGCAATACCGCACAGTTCCTGTTTTACAGGCTTAAGCACTGGAACAGCGCTTAACATCATGCGGCATAGCCCTTTATTTGAAATTAGCCAAGAACTTTCGCACAGCGCGGGCACAGGCCGTCTTCGCCAACAGCTGTGTCGAACTTCCAGCAGCGCAGGCACTTGTTGCCGGCAGCATGGGCAACGCTCATGCCCAGGCCCTCGGTCAGACCCTTCACGCCGCCTTCGCCCTTGACCAGATCCACATGGGAAACGATCATCAGATCGGCCAGCTCATCCATCGGGATGGCGTTCAGGAAGTCATACATTTCATCGCTGCAGTACAGGGTAACGGCAGCTTCCAGAGAGGAACCGATGGTCTTATCGGCACGGGCCTGCTCCAGAACCTTCTTTACATCGTCACGCACAGCAATGATCTTGGCCCACTTGGCGTCAAAAGCGGCATCCTCATCGCTCTTGGCTTCCGGCATACGCTCCCAGCAGACATACTCCTGCATGCCTTCCAGCTTCGGGATGTAGCTCCAGATTTCCTGGGCGGTGAAGCACAGGATGGGGGCAACCAGCTTGGTGAAGTCAACCAGAATGCGGTACAGCGCAGTCTGGGCGCAGCGGCGTGCGTGCTCGTCCGCGCAGTACAGGCGGTCCTTGATGACGTCCATATAGAAGTTGGACATATCAATGACGCAGAAGTTGTAGATTGCGTGGTAAGCGCGGGAGAAATCGTAATTATCGTAAGCGGCACGCACATTGGCGGTCAGGCTGTTGCAGCTCTTGAGTGCCCAGCGGTCAATTTCGAACAGCTGATCCTCGGCAACCATATCCGTGGCAGGGTTGAAATCGCCAATGTTGCCCAGCATAAAGCGGGCGGTGTTGCGCATCTTGCGGTATGCTTCGGACAGCTGCTTGAAGATATTCTTGCCTGCGCGCACATCAACGGTATAATCGCTGGAAGCAACCCACAGACGAACGATGTCAGCGCCGTAATCGCGGATGATTTCGGACGGCTCCACACCGTTGCCGGCAGATTTGTGCATCTGCTTGCCCTGCTCATCAACGACCCAGCCATGGCACAGAACGCCTTTGTACGGGGCAACGCCCTGGGTGGCAACGCTGGTCAGCAGGCTGGACTGGAACCAGCCGCGGAACTGGTCGGCGCCTTCCATATACAGGTCAGCGGGCCAGTTCAGTTCGGGACGTTCGCGGCAGACTGCGCTCCAGGTAGAGCCAGAGTCGAACCAGACATCCATGATATCGGGATCCTTTTCCCAGTCAGAAGCGCCGCATTCGCAGACCTCAGTCTTGGGCATGATCTCGTTGGCATCGTACTTATACCAGGCATCGGAGCCTTCCTTGCGGAACAGGTCGCTGACAGCCTTGATGGAAGCATCGGTGATGTGGTACTTGCCGCAGTTCTTGCAGTAGAACACCGGGATGGGCACACCCCACACGCGCTGACGGCTGATGCACCAGTCGCTGCGGTCACGCACCATGCCGTGCATACGGTCATGACCCCAGGCCGGCTGCCACTTGACTTCGTCAATGGCCTTATAGGCTTCCTCGCGGAATTTATCAATGGAGCAGAACCACTGTTCGGTTGCACGGAAGATGATGGGATGGTGGCAGCGCCAGCAATGCGGGTACTGGTGGGTAATGTGCTGCACGCCCATCAGGTGGCCGGACTGCTTGATGTGCTCCAGAATAACTTTGTTGGCAGCCCAGACCTTAAGGCCTGCAAACTCTTTGCCTGCTTCTTCGGTCAGGTAACCGCCATCGTCCACGGGGACAATAACGGGAACCTGCGGGTAGTGGTTGACGCAGACTTCAAAGTCCTCAACACCGTGGCCAGGTGCGGTATGAACGCAGCCGGTGCCGCCTTCCAGGGTAACGTGGTCACCCAGGATAACCAGGCCCTTGCGGTCCAGGAAGGGGTGCTGATACTGCATCAGCTCAAATTCAGCGCCGAGAACGCGGGGCTCCAGAACCTCGTAATCCTCGATATGGCAGGCTTTCATGGTGGATTCCACCAGACCGGCAGCCATCAGGTGATATTCATCGCCGATTTTGACGAAGGCATACTCCAGGCTGGGGTTCAGGCAGGTTGCCACGTTGGCGGGCAGGGTCCAGGTGGTGGTGGTCCAGATCACGATCCATGCCTTGTCCAGAGGGATACCGTACTTGGCCAGAACACCGTTGGGGTCATCGGTGAGCTTAAAGCGGACATAAATAGAATCGCACTCGTCCTCGGCATACTCGATTTCGGCTTCTGCCAGAGCAGTACGATCCTCCGGGCACCAGTAAACGGCTTTCATGCCCTTGTAGATATAGCCTTTCTTGGCCATCTCGCCAAAGATCTCCACCTGGCGTGCCTCAAATTCGGGGCGCAGGGTCAGGTAGGGGTTGGCGAAATCGCCCTGAACGCCCAGGCGGGCGAACTGGCTGTTCATCACATCAATATGCTCGGTAGCAAACTCTTTGCAGATCTTGCGCAGTTCCAGCTTGGAAATGCCGGCCTTTTTATCGCCCAGAGAGGACAGAGCCTTCAGCTCAATGGGCAGACCGTGGGTATCATAGCCGGGAACATAGGGAGCACAGTAGCCCGACATGTTCTTTTCACGGATGATGATATCCTTGATGATCTTGTTCAGGGCAGTACCCATATGGATATTACCGTTGGCATACGGAGGGCCATCATGCAGAACAAAGCGCGGCAGATCCGCGTTATGTTCGATCATTTTTTCGTAGACGTGGTTTTTCTCCCAATCCTCCAGCATTTTGGGCTCCTTTTTCGGCAGCCCGGCACGCATTTCAAAGGGGGTAGCCATCTTATGGATGGTATCATTGTAATTCTGCGGCAAAGTTTCCAACTCTCCTCTATTTCCTTATTATAGCTGATATGGCGGCTTGTCCAAAGCGCAGTATACCAGGTTGCCCCGGCAGTTCTGCACCGTTCAGGCAGGTCTTAAAATGCTTGGGGTACGCGCACGCACAAAAGCGGCACCTCAAACATCATAATCAATGTCATCAAATGCGTCAAGCTCCGCTTTGGCAGAGCTCTTGGTTTTGCGGGCATTTTTGCCCGTGCTGCGGGCCGAAGCGCCGCGGCTGCGGGAGCCGGATTTCTTGGCGGGCTTTTCCGGCATATCCCCGCCGTAAAGCCCGGCAACGGATGGCATATCATCGTCCGGCAGGATTGGCTTTGTTTTGGGGGCAAAGGCAAATTCTACCGTATCGATCTTTTCCTCGTCCAGCGGCTGAACAGGGGCAGGTGCCGGAGCCGGTTCCGGCTCTTCGGGCTGGGCGGGTTTTTCCGGCTCAGCCTCGTAATATTCCGGTTCCTCATATGCCGGGTAGCTTTCCTCCGGAGCTGCGGGCTGCGGAGCCGGGACATCCTCCGGGATTGGCTGGTTGGGTTCCGGTTCCGGCTGCAGAGCCGGGGCAGGCTGTTCTACCGGCTGGGGTGCAGGCTGCTGCGGGGCTTCCTGCGGTTCCGGCTGCGGCTGCGCGGCCTGCTGTTCTGCACGGTTGGTGTGATACTCCGGAATTTTGGCAATCATTTCGATGTGCTGGCGGTACAGGTCCATCAGGCGCTTTTTGAATGCATCCGCTTCCTGCTTTATTGTCACAAGCTCCTGCTGGGCCAGCTCCACCTCATCGCGGGCGCGCTGTTCACGATCCTCCGCCTTAATGTTGGCGGCACGAATGATCTCGGCAGCTTTCTGCTTGGCTTCCTTGATGACGTTCTCGCCAAGGCGCTGGGCATTGATCATGGTTGTGCTCAGGGTATCTTCGTCGGCACGGTACTGGTCAATGCGCTGGGCCAGTATGACCAGCTTTTTCTGCAGGTCATCATTTTCTGCGGCCAGGCTGTCGATGCTGTCCGCAACCTGTTTGAGGTAATCGTCTACGTCCTCACAACGATAACCGCGCATGGCACGGTCAAAGGTCACGCGGCGCACATCATCCGAAGCAATCATCCAAATTCCTCCTGTTTCGGGTGGCACACACCCGGAATGGTATCCGAAATTTTACCGTTCGGCACGGCTGCCGGGCTGCCCCGGCCCATGGGTTTCACATTCAGGTTTTATGTTCAATACTGATAAAACGTGATAAAGATGCGGTCCTTGCGGCTTTTGCCGCCGATTGCCACCAGACGGTAGCGCCCAACGCCCCGCACGGTGAAGATATCGCCTTCAAACACATCCTCATGGGCGGTGCGCAGCGGAACGTGGTTCACTTCCACCCTGCCGCTTTGGATTGCCTGCGCCGCAATGGAGCGGGAGGTGCGCATCATGGCTGCCAATACGGTATCTGCCCGCAAAGATGGCACCGTTGCATCCTGCGTCTGGCGTTCCGGCCCGCGCAGGACTTCTTCCGGCACGGCATCGCAGCGCTCGACATGCACCGGGCTGCGGCCAGCTTCCGTCAGGTTGGAAGCAATAAAATCCGCCTTATCTTCCAGCACAAAGGCATACACACTGCGGGCATCGGCCGGATCCGGCAGGATATCCCCCAAACAGGCACGATCCAGGCCAAGACCCAGGATTGCCCCCAGATAGTCACGGTGGCCCGGCACGGCGCTGCCGCCCTGCTGCGGCGCTGTGAAATGCAGCACCGCAACTGGCTCTTCCGGCCAGGAATCCGGTGGTTCAATGCAGAGCACTTTGCGTTCCGCATCCGGCCAGCCGCCCTGAAAGCGGGCAAAATCGCAGCCCTCACGGTTGAGCGCGGCCTGCGCAAGGGTCTGTTCGCGATCCGAAAGGAAGCCCGTTGCCCGCGGGATGCCACGCTGCATGGCGGTACGGCAGAGTTCTTCCACCCGGCGCATCAAAAAGCGTTCATCCTCGTTCTGCGGCGGCACAAAGCCGCGGGTCCTTGTATCAGAAGAAGACGCCATTGTTCTCCAGCTCGTCCAGCAGGTCGCCCATAATATCAACGTTATACGGGGTAATGATGAATGTACTGGTTGCTACACGCTTGATCTGGCCGTTATTGGCGTAAGCCACGCCGGACAAAAAGTCGATCAAACGGCGGGAGACTTCTTTGTTGGTGGATTCAAGGTTCAGCACAACGGTGCGCTTTGCGTTCAGCTGGTCTGCAATGGCAGCAGCATCGTCAAAACGTTCCGGCTTGACCAGTACAACCTGCAGCTGGGTGGTAGCGTTGATGTTGACCACCTTGTTGCTGTGCTGCTTAGCAGTTTCCTGCGTGGGGTAGGCTTCTTCCGGGGCTGGCGAACCGCCCTGACCACCGCCAGGGAAGATATCATCCTCTTCGTTATCATCCACATAGGAATCTGCTTCGGGATCCTGGTTGATTCCGAGGACGTTTCTCAAACCATCTATCATGGACATGGCAGTTACTCCTTACGTTTGCTTAGTTGTATAAATTGCACAAAAAAAGCCCCGATCGGCTTTTGTCACAACTATACAGTATTTATTATCTTCCATTTTTGCTTCGTTGTCAATACAAATATAACAGAATGTGGGGCAAAACGCCCGTTTTCTGTCCTTACAGCAGCTTGCCGTCCTGCAGGTTGCTGCCTTCCACGATCACCTCATCGTACAGGCGCAGCTCGTTATCCTCCCCCACTTTGCCGCCTTCCGGTACAAGGATGTAGGTATCGTCCTCATATAAAATGGTAATGCGGCGGAAGCGCTGCAAATCGCCGTATTTGACATATACGCCGCGCTGGCCGTTCACGATATGCAGGGCCCTGCGGTCAATGCGGATGCCCTGGTAGGTGTGCAGGCTGATTTCGGCTTCCTCATAATTCAGGCAGAGCACCTGAGCATTGATGCTGCGGCATTCCAGCGCCACTTTGGCAAGGCCGGTTTCTTCGTCGGTGGTCACATCCACCACGGTGGCAGCCAAAGGCTCTTCCTGTTTGCCCGGAACGCTGATGCTCACGCGGGACAGGCCGTTCAACCGCTCGGCAAGGTCTGCCGAACACACGGCATAAAACCGCCAGGAAAACCCGGTTACAATATGCCCGGCAAGGTCGGCATTGGACGGAGTCTCCCCTGCGTTGATCATCTTTTGCAGATCAGCCGGGCTCATGGCATCCAGCTCCGCGGGATCCCGCACCACCGGGGCGGCGCTTTCGGATGAGACAAAATACCCGTTGGTATCCGCTTCGATCGTCTGCAGGCCGTTCAGCTGGGCAGCAATGCCGTCCCGCTCGGCCTGCAGGCTGGCCAGCACCTCGCCAAAGCCCGCCGCCTGGCCGGTGCTGATCTGCAGTTTATTTTGCGCCAGCAAAAAATCTTCCGCAGCATCCTGAATTGCGCCGTAAGATGCTGTGTCGATCTGGTCCAGCAGGTTATACAGCGCCGTGCGCGTCTGGGTGGTCAGAACCGAAAGATCGCTGCCGGAGGAATTTTCCGACTTTGTCAGCAGCAAAATCGCACGATCCAACCGATCCAGCCGTTCCCGCATTGCTCCCTGGGAATCATCCGTATACTGTTCCGCCAGAATGGTGCCCGCGCTGACGCGCTCACCATCCTGCACCACATATCCCAGGTTGCCGCTGCCAGGCACATCCACTGCCTGGAACACTGCCACGCCTTTCAGCGTGATGTTATCCGACATGGTGTAGGCAATGGCGGTTTCGGTTTTGTAAGTTCGGTGGAAGATCGTGTAAATCTGGATACAGAGATACCCAAGCACCACAACCAGCAGCGCCGTAAACAGGGCAAAAAGAATTTTTATGAATGCTTTGGGCTGGCTTTCATTCTGTTCATGCATTGGGTATCCCCCCCTTGGTTTTATGGCAACACCGCACAATTCCCGTCTTACGGCTTAAGCACCGCTCCGGCAGCTGCGGCACGGCATCTGCGTTGCCAAAA
>OLOQ01002107.1_pt1 | contig 17106 bp, 10 predicted proteins | sample 1673101 | NCBI WGS metagenome assembly OLOQ01 (sample SAMEA3136754, study PRJEB25190) | human gut metagenome | biome: human gut; feature: human-associated habitat; material: faeces | place: Austria | collected 2013 | reverse complement strand
GAAAAATCTTTAATGTAATAATGGATAAGATATACCCCAAAGCTGGCTGCCGAGAGATTTCTTACAAACTTAACGGCTTTCTCATGCTTCTCTATGAAATTCCATTTTCCGTATTTAAAGAACACAAAGACTGCTGTTCCCATAAGCATCGCAGGTATATTCATATATCCGGCATAGGTTTTGTCAAAGTTTCCGGCTTTAAAGGATTTTTGTACTGTCAGGTAAAAATACATAAAGAAACCGAGCAGTCCAAGAATATATATAAAGATTCTGAAGCTCTTTTTAATATCAGTATTAGCAAGGTAATATCCTATAAGTATCCACACCGTATAACCGCCGCAACACACCGTACTTAGCGAATAGTTCCACTGTATCTCTGCCTTTTTGCATATAAAAGGCATTAGAACATTTAATATAAGATACAAGAATATAAGATATGTGAATACTCCGTTTTTGCCAATCCGCTTCTCTTCATCCACAAGAGAAAATAGTGGAATTGTCAGATATACCGAAAACAATGCCGGGAAAAACCAGTATATTCCCATTCCTTTACAATTAATAACGGCACTGATAAATTTTGCCGGTGTATTGATATCGGAAATTTTCATTCCTTTTGTATAAAATATTGACCAGCATATTCCTATGATACTCCAAATAATGAACGGAACAAGTGTTTTAAGTAATCTTTTCTTAAAAAATGTTCCTGTGCCATATCTTTTTCTGTAATTTATAAGTGTGGCACCCGTCAGCATAAAGAACACGGGTACCGCAAAGTAAAACAGAGTTTCAATAAACATACATGAAACCCAGTTTCTTGTCTTTGCAAATGTGTGAACTGCTCCGTTTACATGCAATGCCACTACAGCAAAGCATGCAAATATATTGAGTAGATCAAAGTATAAGATATAGTTTTTTTTACCTGTTTCCATAGTAACCATTACCTTCTGTTATTCACCTTTTAAATATTTTTCGGCTTACCTGTCAAATTCAGATACATACATAAAAATCTCATCCTCAGCCATAAGTTTTATATGGATTTCTTATTTCCGCGTGTCATAAGCGCATAACATATTCCATAGCCTGCTGCTAACATTACAAATGCGGTAATAATTAATACTGCTACCGGAATTCCTGATTTTTTGGTATTTTCGGATGCTGTTTCATCAGTTTCTGTTGCAGATACACTTTCTGTTGTGCTTTCAGTTTCTTCCACCGTTTCTGTCTCAGCTTCCGTTACAGTTTCAACTCCTGATATAGATGGAAGTTTTCCTTTGTATTCCGGCATTACAACGACGTTAATGTTATATACCTTCTTTGAATCATCTTCAGCGACACCCGTGACTGTCATTTTATTTTCCCCCTGTTTTAATGTTTCTACAAGGCCGTTAAGAACCTGTTTTCCTTTTTCATCCTGCAGTGTTCCTGTTGCGGAAATTGTCTTTGTCCCAAATGGTACATATATGACATAATCTGTTACCTCAGGTGAAAATTCCGGAGATAACTTTCCTTCACTGACAGTTATACCGCTAAGATTGGCATTATTGCTTTCCTTATAATCAGGGTCCTGCTTTCTGTTGGCTGTTATAGTGTATGTCTTAACAGCACCATTTTGTGCAGTTACGTTGATTGTAATTGTATTAGCACCTACGTTAAGTGCAGTATTGCCTACCGATACTTTAGCGGTTGCATCTGCCGGTGCTGCACTGATGTTAAGACTGCTTTCCGAAAACTCCACAGTTCCTATATCATAGGATGTCTGCGATGCATTAAAATTAATATTGTGTCCGGCTATCGACAATGAGCCAAGATTATTGTTGCCGGAGAGTGGTGCGGCTACTGCAACCGAATATTTAGCTGTTCCAATACTGCTTTCATTGTTACCATCCGATACAACAATATTGTTGAAAGAAATATTTATACCGGTTCCGGTTGCCACATTATTTACCTTAAATACTGCTTTTATTACGGTTGAGTTATTTCCAAGAGGATTAGACAGTGCATCATCATATACTACAACTCTGCTTCCGTTCTGTTCAAGCTTCCAGCCGCCGGTTCCTGCACTCATGCTTACGAGTGAAACAGAGCCATCATAGGCAAGGCTGCCTTCAAATCCGTAGCTTCCCGGTGATGATATATTGAGATTCAATGTAATTGTATCTCCGGCTCTTACTGTTCCAGGACCTGTAAGTGCCGCAGATGCCGCATTGACATCTGTTTTCTTAAATCCGCAAATCACACAGAGTGTGAATACAACTATAAAAGTAAGAATCTTATTTATTTTCTTCATTGGTAGTTATTCCCTTCCAAGTATTTTTGCTTTTACTTTGATAAAATCGGTAATATTGACTTTTCCGTCATTATTCATATCTGCTGCCTGTTTCTGTATGTTGGACAATGATGATCTTCCAAGTATACTCTGTTTAACCGCAATCAAATCAGTGATATTGGTTTTTCCATCACCGTTCGTATCCCCGGTGACGATGATATTATAAGACTTGACTACTTTATTATTGTTAATTACGCATAACTGCATTCCGGTTCCTACCGACACATTTCCAGACTGTTTTACATTGTTTTTCCTGATTTCACAATATTGCTTTTCATTGATACTCTGCAAAAGTGAATTAACATTTGTTCCGGATTTGATACTTCTGGCAATGTTTCCTGACTGGTCAATACTTACTTTAGATGAAGTTGCCTGAGCAGGTAGCTTCACCGCCGGTTTATTTATTGTGAAGTTAATTTTTCTGCTTCCGGTGTAATAGCCTTTTCCGGTTATGGTTACTGTTGCCGTTCCCGGATTAACATGGTTACTGTATGAAACTGTATAATCCGTTCCGTTAGTAAGTGTTATTCCGTTATACTTCACGGTAACAGAAGGTGTTATTCCTTTTCCGGTATATGTCTGTGCCGCAATACTGCCTATTGTTGCACGGCTGAGAGGGGTTGTTACTCTTACTTTTGCACGATTTGTTGTTGTAGTTTCGGTATATCCGTTCTTAGAAACTGTGACATTGCAGTAATAGTATTTTTCTCCGTTTTTGCCTGTTGCAGGTGCATATTTTGTAGATGTGGCATTGGCTATTTTGGTTCCTGAAGCGGTCTTTGAAACTGCTTCGTACCACTGGTATTTGTATGTTGCTGCAGAATCTATATTAGTTACTTTTGCAGTCAATTCAACTCTGCTGCCGATTTCTATATTTTTGTCACCGATAGACGATAATATTGGCTTATCAGGTTTTACGATGACTTCAGGTTCCTTGCCTATTATCAATGCCGGTGACTGGAACGCTGTCAATTCCCTTCCCGTACCCTGCAACGGATTTCTGGCATAAGCTGTTACCCTGACATAATATGTCTTGTTCTCATCATAATCCGGCATATTAAAAGTATTGGTATATGATTTATAATAGCCATCATTTACATCTTTTGATTCCGATATGTACACATGATACATTGTATCTATATGTCCATCAGGAAATGTATAAGCATCCCACTTAATTGTATTGGTATCTTTATTATATGTAAGATTAGCAATTGGCTCACCTCTTACATACATTGGGTTAAACGCTATTCCCTTTCCCTGTTTATAGACATTATCTTCTATCACGTACGGAATTATCTGATATGTCACCTGAGTGTTTTCTGCAATTGATTCCACATCATCAATGTATGAATCTACGTCTTTGGCATCTATTGTAACTGTATCCTGATTTGTTATTATACGTTTTACATAATATCCTGATGCATTTTTAACTTTGTCCCACGTAAGTTTAAATTTCTTGTATTCATCATTATTAATGTGTCCGTTTGTTGGATTATTAAGTTTTTTATTACCAACATAACGCGAACTTTTTGAAGATTCTATATCCTTACTTCCATCATTAAATACCGTAATGATGGAATAATAGTATGCCTTGTTATACTTTGGCACATTATTATCTGTATATTCATTTGTAACCGCGGATGCTATTTCAGAGTAATTTTCTCCATCTTCCGAGCGTAATACTTTATAGCCCTTTGCACCACTGATTTTTTCCCATTTAACAGAAATTCCTGTTCCTGTGGATTCAACATTAGTTATTCTCGTTCTTGGAATGTCTATTGATATTTTCTTTACCTGCGACGGAGAAATAGTATCCATGCCATGACTGTTGTTATAGGCTTTCACATAATAGTAATATGTCTTTCCAAAAGCAAGACCGGTATCGGTGAAGGTCACATCCGTTCCATTATATACAAGTGAATAGTCCGCGTCTCCCTCAGCTTTTCTGTAAAGTGCATACCCTGTTGCATCGCTTGTCTTTTTCCATGTAATAACTGCTTTATCAAGTCCCGACTGTTCAGTACCCGTTATTTCCGAAGCCTCTATATCTTTTTTAGCTGTAGTAAATGCTTTAATACAGAAGTCCGCATCCGGATATCTGTCATAACTGTTTTCATTAATATCCACCCATCTGTTGTAATAATACAGATAACTGTGTCCCGGTGTTGTGGAATTAACCACATCCCAATATATATGATCATTATCTGCGGTCTGATATTCACTTATTGAATAATTAATTCCTGAGGCATTATCAAAAGTAACTACAACGGAGAAAGTATCTCCGCGATGTAATGTAATACTTTCAGGAAGCTCCGTTGTATAATATCCGGCATAAGTTGTTTTTCCTGTATAGGATGTAAGCAAGGTTCCGTTCTCCGGGGTTATGGTGCCTGCTTTAGTATCTACTTTGTAAATGTCAATCGTGTATGAAAGATTAGAATTGCCAACAGCAAAAGCCACACTTCTAAGGATCTCGTCGGTGCTTCCGTTTACCTTGAATATATTGGCAAATTTCTTCTCGTTCTTATAAAACGAAGCATTATTCTGGATAAAATGATTAAAAATCGTGCTTCCGTCATACTGATAATTATAATCATATGTATCTGCCGGAACGATTTCATATATAACCGCATTCATATTCTGGATACTTGATTCATAGTATGACATCCAGAAATATCCGTTATTGCCGGCACTGCTGCCCCAGCTGTTCTTAATTAACCATGCTCCGTTTCCCGGAGGGGTCTCATAACCATTCGCAGCAAACAGGGATTTATCAATATTGTCATCCCAGCCTACAATGGTTACTTCATGTCCCGAACCTGTTGGTTCGGAGTAGTATACATACTTATCTGAATATTTCTGATTGGTGGTATATATTGTACTTACGGCACCGTTTTCAATAATTGCCTGCTTGACAAGGTCACGTTCCTTCATATTGATATACTTCTGGCCGGTTAAAATATATGACACATCTTCTGCCTTAAAGGTATATGTTGTTTCCTTCGTATTTTCCTTATCCGAATATAATGCTTCAGGAACACTTTTCTGATTCATAACACCCGCCCACTTGCTAAGGGTCTTAAAAGCATACTGGTCATTGCCACCATTAGCAAAAGAATATGTCATGTTATAATTGGTTGACTTATCGCCCGTTGTACCGCCAAGTGGGTCTGTAAATGTGCTGTCATTGAATGTCATATATGCAAGTCCGAATTCTGACAAATCTATATCATCCGGGGATGACACATATCCGTGGGATAATGCGTAGGATTCCATTGCAGCACACGCACCGTATGCCCAGCAGATTCCAAGGCTTCCCTGATCCTTGACACTTGTCACATAGCCTCTGTCCACAGATGAATATGACGACGGAATAGCCGTGCTCCTTGCTAATCCATAAAATATTGCCGAATTTGCTACATATCTGCTTATATTGCCTGAATTACCTACTAAAGGTGCTTCAAAGCTATGCAGTACTGCCCCCGAATTGCCACTCCTCGTATCTGCTTCAACAGTATCTTTTACATTATTAACACCCTCTGCCGCTTTCGTTCCCATCGCGGTGAAATTAACCGATGATGTTACAGTAACTGCGGAAATAAGGACAGCCAATAATCTGTTCATTCTTCCTGCCATAAATTATCCTCCATATTCTGTTTTCTCTTGTCCCGTCCCTTAAACTGATATTATTATACAATAATTCCGGCAGGATGTCACATACTTCTTAACCTTTTTATTAGCTCTTTTGTTGCAAGTGATTGTGGTTTTCTCCCATCATATAAAAGACATATCAGACGTTTTGGCAGCTTATCTTTTAATTTTATAACGGTTACATTCCCACCCATCATACTTTCCGGTACAAAACCTATTCCAAGTCCTGATTTTACCATTGGCATAACCTGGTCCGTAGTTGCCGCAATTACATTAGGTTTAATATCCATTCCTTTTTCTCTGAAAAGTTCCTCATAATACTCCCTTGTTGCTGTCCCTTTTGAAAGAAAAATAACAGGATATTTTTCCAGTTCCTTAAGGCTTATTTCTTTATTATCAGGTATTCCAAACATCTTATGTGCTACGGGATATTCCGTGAATTCACAAAGATTTTCACAGGATAAAGAATCATTTTTGTTAATATTTATGGGTGTGGTTACAAGTGCCAGCTCCACCTCATCATTTTTAAGGCTTTTTATCGCAGATGGTGTTGACTCATTGGTTATCTGGACCATGACATTGGGAAAATCTCTCCTGTAGGCAGCAAGCACCGGCAGAAGGACTTCGTGTAATGCTATCTCACTGACTCCGATTTTGACACTGCCGCTATCCATTCTCTTAGTCTGTTCCAGTTCATGTTCCGCTAAGGATATCTGTTCAAAAGCAATATTTACCCTTTTAAAAAGCATTTCACCCTCCCTTGTAAGCTTAATTCCCTTTCTCGAACGGTAAAACACCTGTACTCCAAGCTGTGATTCCAGATTGTTCATAGCCCTTGTTATATTGGGCTGGCTGTTATCCAGAGCCTCTGCCGCCTTTGTAAAACTTCCGAACTTCACAACGTAATAAAATATCCTATAATAGTCATAAGTAATATTCATAAATCTCCTATATATCATTTTGATATGTTAAATATTATTTTTATACCTTTTACATATAGATATGTGATTATTATAATCTATTTCTAGAAATAATCAATGGTTCAGTTTTAAGTAGAAGGAGAAAAATTATGAACAAAGATTTAACAGTGGGAAATCCCGAAAATGTGCTGTGGAAGTTCTGTATTCCGTTGTTCGGAAGCATTATTTTCCAACAGTTATACAACATAGCCGATTCATGGGTAGCCGGAAAATTCATCGGTGAAAATGCTCTTGCGGCTGTTGGCAACAGTTATGAAATCACTCTTATTTTTATTGCATTTGCATTCGGCTGTAACATAGGCTGTTCCGTAATTACGGCAAGGTTTTTCGGAAGCAAGGAATACGGCAATGTCAAAACATCTGTTTACACATCAATGGTAACAAGTGCAGCTATATGTCTTATACTTATGTTTATTGGAATATTTGCAGGTGGTTCTTTGCTTCATGCCATAGGTACACCTACCAAAATTTATGATGATTCCAAATTATATCTTGATATATATGTATATGGTCTTCCTTTTGTATTTTTCTATAACATAGCCACAGGTATTTTTTCTGCTCTCGGTGACAGCAAAACGCCTTTCTATTTTCTTGCTGCATCCTCGCTTTCAAACATCGGCGTAGATATCCTTTTTGTAAAGGTATTCAATATGGGTGTTGCAGGTGTTGCATGGGCAACTTTCCTTTGCCAGAGTATAAGCTGTATACTTTCGCTTGTTGTAGTTCTTCGTCGTCTTCACAAAATCGAAACCGATGAGAAACATTACATATTCAATAAAAGCATTTTCGTACAGTTCATTATTATTGCAATTCCAAGTATTTTACAGCAGAGCTTCATATCAATCGGTAATATCGTTATCCAGAAAGTCATCAATGGATTTGGAACTGGCGTAATTGCCGGATATTCCGCAGGCGTCAAACTTAACAACCTTGTAATTACATCATTTACAACACTTGCAAACGGCGTCTCCAATTTTGCTTCCCAGAATATCGGTGCAGCAAAATTCGACCGTGTCAAAGCCGGTTTTAAGGCAGGTGTAAAATTAGTATGGTGCCTTTCACTTCCGCTTTGTCTATTATATGTCATATTTCCGAAGGCTTTACTTACCTTCTTTATCGATAATCCATCCGCTGAGGCTATAAGTTCAGGTTCAATATATCTGAGAATCCTTGCCCCATTTTATTTTGTAGTATCGGCTAAACTTGTAGCCGATGGTATCCTCCGAGGTGCAGGTCTTATGAAGCAATTCATGATTGCAACATTTACAGACCTTATATTAAGAGTTGTTCTTGCTATAGTCTTATCAAAGACAGCTCTTTTAAGTACCGGAATCTGGTGTGCTTGGCCAATCGGATGGACGGTTGCCACTGTCATATCTATCTTCTTCTACAGGCAGGGCAAATGGAAAGAATGTTAAAAATTTCTATGACGTTCTTTCCCTGATTACCAAAAAAAGAGTTCCGTGCATATAAGCTGCGGAACTCTTTTTTATTTTTTGCATTTTCTATATCTATCAAACACCCACCGTCAATTGGTTTTTCAGGACAATATATAATCTTTGATTGCTTATCAGATGAATTTATTGACAATAATTTACGTCTATCTTACAATTAGTACATCACATAAAATAAGGAAGACAATTACAATGGCTAAATTAAATTGTTTTGTTGCACAGTCAGGCGGTCCTACTGTTGCAATCAACTCCAGTCTTGCGGGAGTAATTAAGGGTGTCGCGGACTCGGAAATGTATGACACAATCTACGGTTCGGTTAACGGTATTCTGGGTATTCTTGATAACAGGATCCTTAATCTTTCAGAAAAAGTTCCTGATGATAAAGAACTTTTGTGCCTTAAGCACACACCTGCCATGTATCTTGGTTCATGCCGTTACAAATTACCGGATTACCACAGGGATGACAGCGATTACAAGAGAATTTTTGAACAATTCAAGCGTTATAATATAGGAGCATTTTTCTACATCGGCGGCAATGATTCCATGGACACTGTGCTTAAGCTTTCGGAATATGCTTCTTTAATAGGCAGTGATGTAAAAATAATCGGTATACCAAAGACCGTTGACAATGACCTTATGGTAACAGACCACACACCGGGATTTGGTTCCGCTGCAAAATATGTTGCAACCTCCCTTCTTGAAATTGCACATGACACATTTATTTATGCGGTAAAAAGTGTAACCATAGTTGAAATAATGGGAAGGGATGCCGGATGGCTTACCGCCTCATCCGCACTTGCAAGAAATGGTTATAATACCGCACCTCACTTTATTTATCTGCCTGAGGTTCCTTTTGACAAAGACAAATTTATTGAAGATGCCAAAGAATTTCTTAAAACCAATAATAACCTTATTGTTGCAATTTCCGAAGGTATACGAGATAAAGCCGGCAACTATATAAGTGCCGGAGACTGTGTAGCCGACCATTTCGGTCACAAGATGTTAAGTGGTGCCGGACAGGCTCTTGCTGAAATCGTAAAAGAAGAAATCGGTGTTAAAGTCCGTTCTGTAGAAGTCAATGTATTACAGCGTTGTGCAGCCCATGAAGCTTCAAAGACAGACCTTGACGAAGCTTTTAATTCCGGTCATAAGGCTGTAGAGCTTGCCGAAGCAGGTGTTACCGCTTCAATGGTTACAATGACCCGTTCAAGCAACGCCCCTTATACCATTGAATACGGCTATGCCAGAATCGCAGGAATTGCCAATGAAGCCAAGTCCGTCCCTGTTGAATGGATTAATGAACGCGGTAATGACGTAACCGCTGAGATGATTGACTACTTAAAACCACTTATTGAAGGAGAAGTTACACTCACATATAGAGACGGAATTCCTGTATATATGGATGTAAGTCATCTTAAGCCGGGAGTTCTCCCTGTAGAAAAAAGATAAATTTACACAAAAAGGGCGTTACCACTATTTGAAGTGGTAATGCCCTTTTCTATATTCTATTTATTAAACAGGCTCTCTGCATAATACACCGATTGCATGGCGTCTTTTCCATAAAAATCTGCTCCAATCATATCTGCATATTCCTGAGTGAGAACTGCACCTCCAACCATTATCTTACAATCGGGACATTTTTCCCTTAAAAGTTTTATGGTTGCTTCCATATTGACTACAGTAGTTGTCATAAGTGCACTAAGTCCTACAAGTTTGGCATCGTTAGCTATTACGGCATCAACAACATCCTCAGGCGGAACGTCCTTTCCAAGGTCTATTACATTATAGCTGTAATTCTCAAGGATAACCTTCACGATATTTTTTCCGATGTCATGGATATCACCCTTAACGGTTGCAATAACAACTGTTGCTTTCTTTTCTTCAGAGCTTCCGCTCTTTTTCATATATTCCTTAATTGCCTCAAAACCGGCTTTGGCAGCTTCAGCACTCATAAGTAACTGAGGAAGGAACATTGTTCCCTTTTCAAAACCTTTTCCCACAATATCAAGTGCAGGCACAAGATCTCCGTTAATTATATCCATTGGTGCTTTAGTTTTAAGGAGTTCAACGGTTTCTGTGTATGCATTTTCTTTAAGGCCCTTGACAATACAATCCGAGAGACTGAAATTTGCCGTTGTCTTAGGTTTTGTTTCTGCTGTTTCAGGTGCCACTGCGTATTTTTCAATATATTTTGTACACTGGCTGTCATTACCTGAAAGAACCATATATGTATCGTAAGACTGCATCATCGCCTTTGCATTAGGATTAATTATACCTGCCGACAATCCTGCCTGAAGTGCCATGGTAAAAAATGTTGAAGTAATGAGTTCTCTTTGTGGCAGTCCAAAAGAAATATTTGATACGCCGAGAACCGTTCTTCCGCCTCTTGCTTTAATTTCACGGACAGTATCAAGGGTTATATTAGCCGATTCATTATCCGTACTCATTGTCATTGTGAGCGCATCTATAACTATATCTTTAGCTTTAATTCCGTAAGTTGCCGCAGTTGCATATATCTTTTCGGCAATTTTAATTCTGCCCTCTGCGGTATCAGGTATTCCATCTTCATCAAGGCAAAGTGCAACAACCGCACCGCCGTATTTTTTTACAAGAGGAAATACCTGTTCCATAACTTCCTTCTTGCCATTAACAGAATTAACCATAGGCTTGCCGTTGTAGATTCTCATAGCGGTTTCCATTGCATTCATATCAGTTGTATCAATCTGAAGAGGAAGATCAAGAATACTTTGCAGTTCAAAAACAGTATCTTTCATCATTGCTGTCTCATCTATTTCCGGAAGTCCGACATTAACATCAAGAATGTGTGCTCCCGAATCAGCCTGTTTAGTTCCCTCTTCAAGGATATATGTCATATTGTGGTCACGTAATGCCTGTTTAAACTTGGATTTACCTGTAGGATTGATTCTTTCTCCGATAATTACGGGCACTTTTCCAATTTCTACCGCATGGGAATATGAAGACACAAGCGTAATATCTTTTTCCACAATAGGAATCGGCTTTAAATCCTTACATCTGTCGTATGTTGCCATGATATGTTCAGGTGTTGTTCCACAGCATCCGCCGATAATCCATGCTCCGTCTTTTACAAGAAGCTCCATATAACCGGCAAATTCTTCAGGTCCTACATCATAAACCGTCCTGCCATTTTCAGATCGTGGAAGTCCGGCATTAGGATTGATAATAAGCGGTACAGAAGCGTATTCTGCCATTTCTTCAAAAATCGGTTTCATCTGTTCAGGTCCGAGTCCGCAGTTCATTCCTATAGCATCAACATTAAGCCCTTCAAGAAGTGCTACGACTGCTGCCGGAGTTGCTCCTGTAAGCATTTTATGGCTTTCATCAAAAATAACAGTCGCAAACACAGGAAGATCTGAATTTTCTTTTGCGGCAAGAACAGCCGCCTTAAGCTCATAGGTATCACTCATTGTTTCAATAAGGATGAGGTCCGCCCCCGCTTTGTCACCTATTCGTACAATTTCCGCAAATACATCAACTGCATCAGCAAAATCAAGGGTTCCCATAGGTTTTAATAATTTGCCGCAGGAGCCTATATCAAGTGCCACATAAGCCCTTTTACCCGTTTCGGCAACAGCTTTCTTAGCATTGGCAATACCCGCTGTAATTATCTCTTCAAGATTATCAAACTTAAATCTGTTAGCGCCGAAAGTATTGGCATTAATAATATCCGCTCCGGCATTGATATATGCCTTATGAATATCTATCAAAATTTCCGGTCTGGTAAGGTTCCAGGTCTCAGGAAGCTCTCCCGGTTCAAGACCTCTTTCCTGTAAAAGGGAGCCTAGTCCGCCGTCAAAAAATAATATTCTTCTGCCTAATTCATCAAGGATGTTCATAAATATTCTTCTTTCTTATCTTCTATATTGGCATTCGGCATTACCACAGGCTTCACAGCCCTCCAAATGGCATTTTGTATCTATTTTACTAAGTCCCATAATGGCGGATACCGACTTTTCAGGAATCATTATTCCCCCTTCAGACAAAGTAATCCCTATTAATTTGGTGGCATTTATTGCATTAAGGAATTTTCCCTGATGACTTAATGCAAAATCTCCATATCCCGGACTGAATCTCGGTCTGACGTACAATCCCTCTTTTTTAACCTTTGCGGTTATGTCATTCTGACAGTCATTACAATAATCTTCGATTGCAGCTGCCGCCGCAGCCTGAATTACTGCAGCTTTGGCTATGTCAAGTTTAAGTGCTTTATTAAGAAGGCGGTCAACATCTGTTCCTAACGTTGCCGCAAAAAGAACGACCTCACTACAGCCTCTTAAATTTTTTGCAAGATTATGGCTTTCAATGGTGAGGCCTGCTACAGATATCACGTCATCTTCTGATATAAAAACATCAAAGCGCCTGTAAACATTTTTGGGTTTGGCAGCCGCTTCAATTTCCTTTATGCAGTTATTAATTAATTCCATTACCTTGTCATCAGGAATATTCTGTCCGTATCCAAGGTAACGGATTACTTCTTTTCTGGTTATCATTTATTTAATAATCTCCGAAAGATTCTTCTGGATTCCCGCTGCTACTTCCGGCTTATTCATTGAATATACATGAATATGATTTATTCCATTGGCGATTAAATCAATAATCTGGTCTGTGGCATAAGCAATTCCCGCCTGCTGCATTGCCGCAGGATTAGTCCCGAAATGGTCCACAAGATTTCTGAATCTCTCAGGCATATTACTGCCTGAAAGCTTAAGTGCATTGGCAACCTGCGTAGCTCTTGTAATAGGCATTATTCCGGGTACCACAGGTACGACGATACCCCGTTCCCTTATCCTGTAAAGGAAATTATAGTAGATATTATTATCGAAAAACATCTGTGTTGTAAGGAATTCACAGCCTGCTTCAATCTTTTTCTTAAGGTTACCGATATCTTCCTTCTTATTAGCGGCATCAACATGTCCCTCAGGGTAGCATGCTCCTCCTATGCAAAAACTATCGCCGGCGTATTCTTTTATTTCTGATATAAGCTCTGACGCATATCTGTAATGTGCAAAAGGATCTCCGTCATAATCTTTAGGTCTGTCGCCTCTTAATGCAAGAATGTTCTCAATTCCTTTAGTTTTCATGGCATCAAGAGATCTATGTATATCATCTTTATCCGCACCTGCACAGGTTAAATGTGCAATAGTGCATACATCATATCTTTTCTGGATATCACCGGCAATATCTAAGGTGCTCTTACTTGTGCTTCCTCCGGCTCCGTAGGTAACACTCATATATGCAGGCTTCAATGCGGCAACATTCATTGCAGCATTATAAATTGATTCATAATTGGCTTCTGACCTGGGCGGAAAAACCTCAAACGAAACCGTTACTTTATCTGATTTGAGCAAATCAATAATCTTCATTGGTTCTATATCCTTTCAGATAATGACGGATTATCTTTTTCTTCCAAGTATTCTGAGCAGATGGAGGAAAAGATTGGTTATATCAAGATAAATTGATATTGCACTGTCTACCGCATTGTCCACTGTCTTGATATATCTTTGTGCAACGTAATAATCGTATCCGATGTAGAGGCTGAAAATTACTGCTCCAATCCATGAATAAATGTAAGAATCAATACCAAGGAATGTCATTACTATTCCAGATAAAACAAGCCCAATCAGTCCTGCGAACAATAAACCGCCGATTCTTGAGAAAAAGTTAGGATATATTATGCTTAAAGAAATCATACATCCTGTGATTATCGCGGTAAAAAGAAATGCAAGTCCTACTTCTTCCGCTCCTATTCCGCCGTAATATGAAACAACGGAAGCCACAACAAGCCCTACCGGCACAACTACCATATTATATCCGATAAAACTGACAACCGGACTCTTACTCTTATATGAAATTACCTGACCGCCAAATGCCAATGCAAAATATGCAATAAGGAAAATAAACGGATTAACGCTTGCAACAAAATCACCGCAAAAAACACAAAGAACAACGTTCATTGCCACTCCCCATAACACTGTTGCTCCCAGTGTAAGGTTGTATATTCTGTCTGAAACAATTACATCACCACTGTGAAAAACCTGCATCTCGGCTTTTCTTTCACTTGCCATACTCATATCAATATCCTCCTGATTTTTTTAAAATTATAACATAATTATTTTATCACTGCTATAGAAAATTCTTCCATTATACCGTCAAATATCTTATCGGATAAAAGATTACTCCTGCCGGCAAACTCTTCCAAGGTCACTCTGTCACCTTTTCCATGCAGAATAACAGTCACTTTGCCATCACCTTCACCACAACAGTATATAATTATATTATTCTCATCATCTGTCCTGTATTCGGTTATTGTGCCCTGTGCTATATCTTTATATTCCTTACGGATTGCAATAAACTTTCTGTACAGACTGTATGTATCTTCATCCTGATATTTGGAATCCCACAACATTCCACGTCTGTTGTCAGGGTCATTTCCCCCTCCGATTCCATATTCGTCTCCGTAATATATAAAAGGCATACCGGGTAAAAGCAGCGACATTGCCGCAGCAAAACATTGTTTTTTCCTATCATTTCCGCACATTGCAAGAAAACGCGGAGTATCATGTGTATCAATCAAATTCCACAACACATTGAATATCTGTGATGGAAACATTCCTCTTATATGTCCTATGTCTTCAACCGCTTCGCTTGCAGTTATACTGCTGTCCATAACATAATCTTTTACCAGACGCCAGAAGCTGTAATTCATTATGCTGTCCCATTCATCACCGTCAAGATAATCCCTGCCGTGCTGCCAGTCTTCTCCAACAATGAGGGCATCTTTTTTGACACCGCGGATTGCTTTTCTGAATTTTTTCATAAATGAATGGGAAATCTCATCTCCGACATCAAGTCTCCAGCCGTCTATGTCACATTCCTCAATCCAGTACTTGCCTACGTTGGTAAAATATTCTGCCGTTTCATCATTGGACATATTAAGTTTTGGCATTCCGCCATAATATGCAAACGTAAGATATCCCGGAATTTTAGTTCCCGAACCCATATTGATGGGATATTTTTCTATATAATACCAGTCATAATACCTGGAACTGCTGCCATTCTTCATTACATCCTGAAAAGCAAAAAAATCGGTGGCTGTATGATTAAAAACTCCGTCAAGTATAACCTTCATACCCATTTCGTGGCATTTTTCCACAAGCTCTTTCAGGTCTGCCTTAGTTCCCAGATCAGGAGATATCTCATAATAATCTACAGTATTATATTTATGTGTTGACGGAGATTTAAAAATCGGCGTGAGATATAATATATCTATTCCAAGTTCCTTAAGATGGTCCAAAGTATTAATTATTCCTCTTAAATCACCTTTAAGGTCTGTTTTGTCTCCTATTGGTGCTTTATACCAGACATTCTCCGGTACATGCTTTGTTGTAGCATATCTTGCAGGAAAAATCTGATATACAACCTTACCTGCCGCCCAATCAGGGACATCAATTCTTTCTTCTTCCCTTAACTTGCATGTGCAGTTATACATTCTGTCAATGTCTGTTATCTCATTTCCGGAAAAACATTCACTTCCGATGAATACCTTTTCTCCGTCATTTCCTGTTATTTCAAAATAATATCTTATACATCTTATGCTGTAATCAAAGTACACCGTTGTCTCATAATAATCGCAAAGCCTGTCTGTTGCGATTTTTTTCATCATATGTGCCTGCTTCGTATCTTTTACTTCAGGCTTCATATACTTATCCAATGTATGAAGTACAATTTCCGATACATCGCTTTTTTTAGTCTGTATTCTAAATAAAAAACCGTTATTTCCAACTGATAAGCAACATCTTTTATCTGCTATATGTCTTATTGCTGAAAGTTCCATATCTACTCCTTAAAAAACATTCTTTAGGACAGCTTATTTCCCGCAAAGATATCTTTTTTCAAAAAATCTTTGATTAACTCCACATATCCAAGGCCCGTTTCTCTACCTATCATATATACCCTGTCTATCTCTTCGGTTCTGGTCTCCATACTTCCTATATTAAGAGCTTCCGGTGGTCTGATTACCAGCACTTTTCCTTCTTTTTCCCTGCTCTCAATGTAGCTGATTGTGTCATTATATCTGAAATGTCTGTCTCCCATTGATTTTACCATATTAGGATACTTGTGTAAAAAGATTTTTGCTATCGGCATAAATTTATTTTTTTGTTTTACATAATGCAGGGGTTGGGTCAGTATTACAACATTCCGGTCAAATCCCTGCTCTTCCATAAATTTAAGTGGTATTGAATCTCCTATTCCCCCATCTAACAGATTATGCCCATTAATATTCACCACTTTGGACACAAGGGGCATGGATGCAGATGCTCTGAGCCATTCAATATCTTCCCGCTCTCCGTCACTGCATTTATGATATACAGCTTTTCCCGTAACAACATCCGTTGCCACCGCATAAAATATCATTGGATTAGCCTTAAAGGCTTCCTTATCAAAAACGTCCAGTTTTTCCGGTATTTCATGGTAACAAAAATCCACATCATAGGCATTTCCCGTTTTTCTGAATGATTTCATGCTTCCGTATCTGTAATCTTTGCAATACTGCCTCGTATACCTATAGGCTCTCCCAATCTGTTCTGACTTATAATTACATCCAAGCACAGCTCCCGCCGATACGCCGCCACGCCGGAACCAACGGTGCCATATC
>OLOQ01002105.1_pt1 | contig 17112 bp, 16 predicted proteins | sample 1673101 | NCBI WGS metagenome assembly OLOQ01 (sample SAMEA3136754, study PRJEB25190) | human gut metagenome | biome: human gut; feature: human-associated habitat; material: faeces | place: Austria | collected 2013 | reverse complement strand
CGCCCGGCGCCTTTGCAGGGAGAGATTCTTATCCCGGATCACCCGGATGGCGGGCAGGGGATCCGTGCCACGCCGCAGAGCGGAGGCGATGATCTCGCCCATGGTACCCCGGATCTCCCGCTGGATGCCCTCCAGCTCCGGACACTGCTGATAGACCTGCTGCTGCCGCTGGCGCTGCTGCTCCTGACGGCGCTGCTTGTCCTCGTCAAAGCGCAGGGTGGCCTGACGCAGCACCTTTCCGTCGTATGCCATGGAGTTTTCCTCCTTACCACTTCATGTATTTCTCCATACGGGAGTCGTCCTTCTTCTCCTCCCGCCGGGAGGGCTTGCGGCTGTCGCCCTGGCGGACCTCCTCCTCCGTGTGCCAGCCGTTTTCGTGCCAGCGGCGGAGGATCCCGTTGAGATATCGCCAGTTCAGCTCCTTCTTATAAAACACCGTCTTGTCGTAGGCCAGTGCCACCGTCTCCGGGGGGAAGCCCTTGTCCATCCAGTCGGTGATGTAGCGCTCCTCGCTCTCCACCGGGCGGCGGTCACCCAGCCCCAGCACCTGCATATACCGGCTCATGGCGGAGCGGCGGACGTTCCAGTCCCGCAGATACCGGGAAGCGCTCTCCTGATCGAAGAGGCCCCGCTGCGCCCAGTGATAGCCCTCCTTCTCGATCTGGCGGAGGGTGGGCCGCCGTCCGGGGCCGTAGCGCTCCTCGGATCGGGCGACGCAGTGGCACACCAGCAGGTAGATCACATCCGCCGGAAGGCCCAGATCGTCATACAGCCCCGCCAGAATTTGTAGGTCCGCCGTTTTCAGGCGCTTGCCCAGCTTCTCCTCCGTCTGCGGCACCAGCATCCGAAAGCCGGCGTCGCCGGTGAGGAGGTCCGTCAGGTCGTCCGCCGTATATACCGGACGCTCCTGTGCTGGCTCCGGGGGCTTCTGCTCCGGGGGCCGGTCGATGAGTCCCAGCTCCTGCAGAGCCGTCTCCGCCGCATGAAGGCGCAGCTGGCTCCATTTCAGCTTCCGCTGCAGCTCCTGCGCCGTGACACCACGGTCCGCCCGCAGCAGGCACAGATACAGCAGCGCCGCATCCCCGTCGCCCCGGCCGATGAGGCGGTCCGCCTGCTGGGCCGGGAGCACGATATTCGGTTGATCCTCCCGGAGGATATATCCCGCCACGGCGCTGCGCCCCCTCTCTTTTCGTCCCTCTATTCTACACGAAAACCCCGTCTGCGTAAAGCGTCCCGCCGGGATTTTTTGAAAAATCCCCGTTTGGGGAAGAAAAGTCTTTTCCCGGTGGGATTTTGTGCTATAATAGATTCTGTATAGCTATCCAGAAATACTCAGTTTACATAGAAAGCAGGAGGTCACTATGGCGAATCGTATCACAATGAGCATCTGCGGCGAGGATTACACCCTGGTCGCTGATGAGAGCGCCGCCTACATGGAGAAGGTAGGCGCTCTGGTGGATGAGAAGATGACGCAGCTGCAGGAGGGCGCCCATGTGAGCCGCATTGACGCCGCCGTGCTGACGGCGGTGAATCTGGCGGACGAGCTGCTGAAGGCTCAGGAGGCGGCGGAGAATCTGCGTCGTCAGCTGAAAACATATCTGGACGAGGCGTCTCAGGCCAAGGCGGAGGCCTCGGAGCTGAAGCGGCAGCTGTTCAAGGCGCAGCAGGGTCACAAGTAATGGCGGAGCTGCTCTCTCCCGCCGGAGGGTGGGATTCTCTGGTGGCCGCCGTGCAGAGCGGTGCCGACGCCGTGTATATGGGCTTCGGGGCCTACAACGCCCGGCGCAGCGCCAAGAACTTCACGGAGGAGGAGTTTGCGCAGGCGGTGCGGTACTGCCACCTCCGGGGGGTGCGGGTCTATCTGACCCTGAATACCCTGCTCACCGACCGGGAGCTTCCGGGGGCGGCGGAGCTGCTGCACAAGGCCTCCCGGCTGGGGGCAGATGCGGTGCTGATCCAGGATTGGGGTGTGTGGCAGCTGGCCCGTCAGGCGGCGCCGGAGCTGCCCCTCCACGCCAGCACCCAGATGAGCCTGCACACGCTGGGGGGCGCACGCCGGGCGGCAGAGCTGGGCCTTACCCGTGTGGTGCTGGCCCGTGAGCTGTCCCGCCGGGACATTGCCGCCATCTGCCGGGACTGTCCGGCGGAGGTGGAGGTCTTTGCCCACGGCGCTCTTTGTATGTGCTACTCCGGTCAGTGCGCCCTCAGCGCCGTTATCGGAGGACGCAGCGGCAACCGGGGTACCTGCGCTCAGCCCTGCCGCCTGCCCTATGGGGTCAATGCCCCGGCGGCGGGAGGCCATCCTCTGAGCCTGAAGGACGCCAACCTCTCCCCCTACCTACAGGAGCTGGAGGACATGGGGGTGGCGTGCCTGAAGCTGGAAGGGCGCATGAAGCGGCCGGAGTATGTGGCGGTCATCACCTCCATTTACCGGCGGCTGCTGGACGAAAAGCGCCGCCCCACTCGTGAGGAGCAGCGGCAGCTGGAGCTGGCCTTCAGCCGCAGCGGCTTCACCGACGGATACTATCTGGGCCGGAAGGGGCCGCAGATGTTCGGCACCCGGCCGGAGAATGTCCCGGAGCCCAAGGAGCTGTTTGCCGAGGCCCGGACACTGTACGAAAAGGAGGATCGCCGGACGGTGACGGTGGACATGGACTGCGTCTGCCGGGCCGGTGAGCCGGTGCGCCTGACGGTGCGGGCCGGGGATCAGTGGGCGGAGGTGACAGGCCCCGTGCCGGAGACCGCCCGAAACCGGGCGCTGACGGCGGAGGAGCTGCAGGCCCGTCTGAAAAAGACCGGCGGCACCGCCTTCCGCTGCCGGGAGGTGCGGGTGACGCTGGAGGAGGGGCTGATGCTCTCCGCCGGGGCGGTCAACGCCCTGCGGCGGGAGGGACTGACGGCGCTGGAGGAAGTCCTCTGCGCCGTGCCGGAGCGGCACACGGCCCAGCCGGAGCCGCTGCCCGACGCCCCGGTGGAGCCGGTGCAGCCGCTGCTGACCTGCTCCCTCCAGAAGCCGGAGCAGCTGACGCAGGCGCTGGCGGACTGCCGCCCGGAGATGATCTATCTGCCGGTGGAGTGGCTGGATACGCTGGATGTGACCCCGTATCTGGACCGGACGTCCTTCTGCGCTGTGCTGCCCCGCATTTTCCGGACGGAGGACGAGGCGGCGCTGCGGGAGATGCTGGTGCGGCACCGGCAGGTGCTGGCCGCCGTGGCCGTTGGCAATCTGGGTCATCTGCCCATTGCCGAGGGGCTGGAACTGCCGCTGCGGGGCGATCTGGGGATGAACGTATTCAACTCCCGTGCGCTGCTGTTTTTGCGGGAGCTGGGGCTCTCCACCGCCGCCGTATCCTTTGAGCTGCGGCACCAACAGATCCGGGATCTGAAAAAGTATCTGCCCTGCGAGGCAGTGGTCTATGGCCGCCTGCCGCTGATGCTGATGGAGAACTGCGTCATTGCCAACAGCTTGGGCTGCTGCGATGTGGGCAGCGATTACCGGAAGCGCTCCGCCGCCTGCCGCTGCACCGGGGAGAACGTCCTCACCGACCGAACCGGGGCCCGCTTCCCGCTGATGCCCGCATGGGGCCACCGCAACGAGCTGGAGAACAGCCGTACCCTCTTTCTGGCGGACAAGCCGGAGTGGCGGCGGCTGGGGCTCACCTATGCCCGGCTGCGGTTCACCACGGAATCCCCGGCGGAGTGCGTGGCGGCGCTGCAGCGGTATCAGGGGCAGGGGGACTATATCCCGGCCGATCTGACACGGGGTCTGTTCTACCGGGGGGTAGAGTGAATACATTCCGTTGTTTTTAATCGAGAAATTCCTATAAGTTATCAATAAATTGTCCCAAAACAGGAGGTTCCGGTGGAAAATACGTTGGCCGGCGTGGCCGGGAAGAAATTTATCCTGTCATACAGCTGCGGCAAGGACAGCACCCTGTGCCTGCACAAAATGCTGGAGGCGGGAGCAGAGCCTATGGCGCTGCTGGTGATGTTTAACCCCGAAGCGGGGCGCTCCTACTTTCATGGGGTGGACCCGGCGCTGCTGAGGGAGTACGGCGAGGCGCTGGAGCTGCCGCTGCTGGCGGTGCCTACCGGCGGCGAGGAGTACCATCTGTCCATGGAGGCGGCGCTGCGCCGGGCCAAGGAGCAGGGGGCGGAGCTGGTGTGCTTCGGGGACATCGACATGGAGAACAACCGGGCCTGGGGCGAGGAGCGCTGCCGAAACGTGGGGCTGGAGGCGGTATACCCCCTGTGGCACCACGACCGGCAGGAGAACGTCCGGGAGGTGCTGGAGCTGGGGTATCGGTGTCTCATCAAGACGCTGGACCGCCGGGTGCTGCCCCGGCATCTGCTGGGCCGGGTCATGGACCGGGCCATGGTGGAGGAGATGACCGCCTGCGGCGTGGATGTCTGCGGCGAGAACGGGGAGTTCCACACCATCGCCGTGGACGGACCGGTGTTCCACCGGCCTATCCCCTACTGCGTCCGGCAGCTGCTGGACCTGGGGGACTATTCCGTGGCGGATATCACGGTGCCGGAAAAGGAATAACGGAAGATCTTGGGGGACGAAAATCGATTTTAACAATTCGTTTTTATATTTCAGGAGTAAATTTGCTATGATAGAGTTGAAGATCAAGGCGGTATCGCCGCTGATGGGGACAAAGTTCCCCCTGCCCGCCTACGCCACCGCCGGTGCGGCGGCTATGGATCTGTGCGCCTGTATGGAGGAGCCGGTGACGCTGGCTCCCGGCGGGCGGCAGGGTATCCCCACAGGCATCGCCATCGCCCTGCCGGGGCCGGAGTATGTGGCGCTGGTGTGCAGCCGCAGCGGCATGGGCACCCGCCACGGCATCACCCTCTCCAACAGCGTGGGGGTCATCGACAGCGACTACCGGGGCGAGCTGACGGTGGGGCTGGTGAACCACGGGGACGTCCCCTACACCATCCAGCCCGGTGACCGCATCGCCCAGCTGATGGTGCTGCCCATTCTGCGGCCCACCCTGACGGTGGTGGAGGAGCTGGACGAGACGGAACGGGGCTCCGGCGGCTTCGGCTCCACCGGGAGGTAAGGGTCATGGCGAGGATCATACTGGCCTCCGGGTCCCCCCGGCGGCAGGAGCTGCTGCAGCGCATGGGGCTCCGTGAATTTGAAATCTCCGTGCCGGACGTGGAGGAGTGGTATCCTCCGGAGCTGATGCCGGAGGATATCGTGGCCTACATCAGCCGGGAGAAGTCTCAGGCGGTGCAGGCGCCGGCGGATGCCATCGTCATCACCGCCGACACCATGGTCTTTCTGGACGACCAGCGGCTGGGAAAGCCCCATGACGAGGCGGAGGCCCTCTCCATGCTGACGGCGCTGTCCGGGCGAAAGCACAGGGTCTGCACCGGCGTGACGGTGCGGCAGGGGGAAAAGGCCCTCACCCGCACCCAGTCCACCGACGTCTATTTCCGGGAGGCCTCCCGGCAGGAGCTGCTGGCCTATATCCGGGGCGGCGAGCCCATGGATAAGGCCGGGGCCTACGGCGTACAGGGGCAGGGAGCGCTGCTGGTGGAGCGCATCGACGGGGACTTTTTCAACGTCATGGGTCTGCCGGTGGTGCTGCTGAGCCGGATGCTGGCGGAGTTCGGTGTGACGCTGCTGGCGTAATGGGCATTACTTTGTAATAAGGAATCAAACGTATGAAGAATTTTTTCCAGAAAAACGGCATCATGATGCTGGCGGCGGTGACGGTGGTGGCGGTGCTGCTGTGTGTGGCCTCCGCTCTCAGCTCCCAGACCGGCTTTCTCCAGAACGCCGGGGGCGTCATTGCCTCCCCCTTCCGGGCGGTGGGCTCCGCTGTCAGTGGATGGTTCAGCTCCATGAGCCAGCGGTTCGAGGACGTAGAGGCGCTGCAGCAGGAGAATGCGGATCTGAAAAAGGAGAACGCCGAGCTGCGGCGGCAGCTGGATCAGGCCAAGATCGACAGCGAGGAGAACCAGCGGCTGCGGAATCTGCTGAACCTGCGGCAGCAGCGGCGGGATTTCACCTTTGAATCTGCCGTTATCGTGGACCGCAGCACCTCCAACTGGTCCCGTGTGATGACCCTCAACAAGGGTACCTCCAGCGGCATTGCCGTGGGCAACTGCGTGGTGGACGATCAGGGCAATCTGGTGGGGGTCATCCGGGAGGCCGGACTCAACTGGTCCACCATCACCACCATTCTGGACACGGACTCCTCTCTGGGCGCACGGGTATTCCGCACCGGCGAGGTGACGGTGGCCATGGGCGATCTGGCCCTGATGGAGACGGGGCGGCTGAAGCTGTCGTATCTGGAGGGGGAATCCAGTCTCATCAACGGCGACCTCATCGTCACCTCCGGGCTGGGGGGCTACTACCCCTCCCAGCTGGTCATCGGCTCTGTGGAGGAGATCCGCACCGATGACAACGGCCTGACCCGCTATGCGGTGCTGGCCCCCAAGACGGATCTGGATTCCCTGTCGGAGGTGTTTGTCATCACCTCCTTCGACACCGTGGACTGAGGGAGACACTATGAGCCGACGTGATACCATCTGGAAATGGGTGTTTTACACCGCAGGTGTTCTTTTGCTGCTTTTATTGCAGGAGCTGGTGCTGGATCACATCTCCCTGCTGCACGTGCATCCCTATCTGCCCCCGGTGATGGTGGCGGTCTTAGCTATGTTCGAGGGAGCCTACGGCGGCATGGGCGTGGCGCTGACCATGGGTCTGCTGTTTGATCTGACCCAGCCGGGGCTGATCCCCTGCTTCCACATTCTGGCATTTTTGCTGGCAGCGCTGGCCGCCGCTGCCGTGGCCAACTACCTCATTACGCCGGGGCTTCTGTGCGCCGTGCTCATGGGGGTGGCGGCGCTGGTCATCACCAATGGGCTGCAAATTCTGCTGATGACGTATCAGCAGAGAGTGGCCTTCTCCGCCGCCTCGTCGCTGGCGGGGCGGGAGATCCTGGTGACACTGCCGCTGACGGTGCTGGTCTATCTTCCCTTCCGCTGGGTGCGCCGGCGGATCTACTCCGAGTGAGTCCCCTGAAAGGAGTGTGCTATGAAATCCTATCTGGCCAAATCCCGGCTGGTGCCGCTGGTATTGATCTTCGGGATGATCCTGCTGATCTTCTGCGGCGTGCTGTACAATACTCAGATCCTCAACGGATCGGACTATAAGGCTCGCTCGCTGGCCAGCAACGCCACCGCTCAGACGGTGGAGGCCTCCCGTGGCATCGTCACCGACCGCAACGGCAAGGTGCTGATCTCCAACCGGCTGACCTATACGCTGGTGTTTTCCGACGAGGAATTTGAAAGCGACACGGACTGCAACGACGCCATCTTCCGGCTGCTGGAGCTGTGCCGCAGCAACAACGTCAAGTGGACGGATACCCTGCCGGTGAGCAAGGAGCCGCCCTTTACCTACACCACCCCCACCGACGAGGGTGCCTTCCGGAAATATCTGGAGTCGGAGGATCTGCCCGCCATCACGGTGGGTACCCTGCGGCCCACGCAGGAGGCCCCGCTGTTCATGGCCCAACTGCGCAGGCTCTACGGCGTGGCGGACAGCTACTCCGACACCGACGCACGGGCTATCATCGGTGTGCGCTACCAACTGGCCCTGCGGGACATCGTGGGGGGTACCTACACCTTCGCCAGCGATGTGTCGGTGGAGCTCATCAATCAGGTGGTGGACGGCCGCTATGCCGGTGTCACCACCGGCACGGCCTCGGCCCGTGTGTATGACACTACCTACGCCGCCCATGTGCTGGGGCGGCTCAGTCCCATCTATCAGGAGGACTGGGTGGGCGATCCGGACAACGGCATCGTGGGATACCGGGACAAGGGGTATTCCATGGACGCTCTGGTGGGCGAGAGCGGCGTGGAGAAGGCCTTCGAGGAGTATCTCCACGGCGAGAACGGCACCAAACTCATCACCACCACCTCCGATGGCCAGATCACCGGTGAGTTCTACACCAAGGAACCCAAGCCCGGCAACACCGTGACTCTGACGCTGGACATCGACCTGCAGGAGGACGTGGAAAAAGCCCTCGGCAAGACCATCGGTGACATGACCGAGGCGGACGGCATCCGCCGTGGTGGCGCCGCCGTGGTGGTGGGCGTGGGCAGCGGCGAGGTGCTGGCGCTGGCCTCCTACCCCACCTATGACATCAGCAAGTGGGATGAAATTTATGACACGCTGGCCTCCGACGACGAGGGAGCTCCCCTGTTCAACCGGGCCATTGGCGGCACCTACGCCCCCGGCTCCACCTTCAAGCCCTGCACAGCGGTGGCGGCGCTGGAATCCGGTGTCATCACCCCCTCTACCACCATTTTGGACCGGGGCATCTACGACTACTACTCCTCCCCCCAGCCCCGGTGCTGGATCTACAGCTCCTACGGCTCCACCCACGGGCGGGTGAACGTGTCGGAGGCCATCACCGTGTCCTGCAACTACTTCTTCTATGAGGTGGGCCGTCTGACGGGCATTAAGACGCTGGACGACTATGCCACCCAGTTCGGTCTGGGGCAGTACACCGGCATCGAGATCGGCGGCCCCAACAGCGCCGAGGCCAAGGGCGCTCTGGCCTCCCCGGAGTACGCCGAGGCCAACGATCTGGAGTGGTCCGACGGTCAGACCCTGACCGCCGCCATCGGCCAGAGCTATAACCTGTTTACGCCGCTGCAGCTGGCCAACTACATCGCCACGCTGGTAGGCAACGGTGAGCACTATGCGGCCCACCTGCTGAAAAACGTCAAGACCTATAACAACTCCGCCGTGGTCTATGCCTACGACAAGGACCCCGTCAACGTGGTGGAGATGCAGGACAGCACGGTGGAGGCCATCAAGACCGGTATGCACGATCTGACCACCGGGAGCCTGTCCACCTACTTTTCCAAGTGCGTGGTGTCCGCCGGTGCCAAGACCGGTACGGCGGAGACCGGTGTCACCAATGCCAACAACGGTACCTTCGTGTGTTTCGCCCCCTACGACGATCCCCAGATCGCCGTGGCGGTGGTCATCGAGAAGGGCGGCGCCGGTGCGGCTCTGGCGGAGACGGCGGTGGATATCCTCAACGCCTACTTCAGTCGGGAGGAGATCGGCACCGCCATCATCGGCGAAAATACTCTGTTGAACTGAGAGGTTCCTGTCCATGTCTATTTGGTTCGATTCCCGTGATCTTCGATATAAGGATCCCTTCGGCGCCGTGTCCTGCGGCGCCGAGGTGCGTTTTGCTCTGGGGGCCGATGAGCCGCTGGAGGAGTGCTGTCTGCTGGTGCGGCAGGAATTTGCCGGGCTGGAGCAGGAGGTTCCTCTCTCCCCCTCCGGCGATGGCTGGTGCGGCGTGCTGACGGCACCGGCGGAGCCGGAGCTGATCTGGTACGCCTTCCGGGTGCGGCGGCCCGACGGCTCCCTCCTCTGGCTGGGACGCAATGGCTGCGGCGGTGAGGCGGACCGTCAGCGATGGCAGCTGACGGTGTATGAGCCTACCCATACCCCCGACTGGTTCGGCCGGGGGGTGACGTATCAGATCTTTCCCGACCGGTTCTGCCGGTTGGCGGTGCCGGACGGCCACGGCATGGTGGGGCAGCGGCTGGTGCATCAGCGTTGGGACGACACCCCCCAATGGCGGCCCGATAAAGCGGGCGAAATTCGCAACAACGACTACTTCGGAGGAAGCCTGCTGGGAATTATTTCCAAGCTGGACTATTTGCAGAGTCTCTCCGTCTCCACGCTGTATCTGTGTCCCATTTTCGAGGCGGACAGCAATCACCGCTACAACACCGCCGATTACCGCCGCATCGACCCCATGCTGGGGACGGAGGAGGACTTCCGCCAGCTGTGCCGGGAGGCCCACCGGCGGGGCATCCGGGTGCTGCTGGACGGCGTATTCAACCACACCGGCAGCAACAGCCGCTACTTCAACGCCGAAGGCTTCTACCCGGAGCTGGGGGCGGCCCAGAGTCAGGATTCTCTCTATTTCGACTGGTACAGCTTCCATCCGTGGCCCACGGACTACGATGCGTGGTGGGGCGTAAGGACTCTGCCGGCGGTGAACGAGGAGGCGCCCACCTATCGGGACTTCATCGTGCGGAGTCAGGACTCCGTGGTGCGGCACTGGCTGCGGCAAGGGGCCGACGGCTGGCGACTGGATGTGGCGGACGAGCTGCCCGATGACTTCATCGCTGAAATTCGACAGGCCATGGAGGCAGAGAAGCCGGACAGCTTCCTGCTGGGTGAGGTGTGGGAGGACGGCAGCAACAAGATCGCCTACTCCCATCGGCGGAGGTATCTGCTGGGCCGGGAGACCCACGGACTCATGAATTATCCCTTCCGCACGGCTGCGTTGGCGTGGCTGCGGGGTGGCGATGCGTCGGACTTCCGCCGGGACATGGAGGAGATCCGGGAGAACTATCCGCCTGCGGCCTTTCACAGCGGTCTGAACATCTTGGGTACCCATGACACACCCCGGCTGCTGACCATGCTGGGAGCGGCCCGGACACCGGAGAGCAAGGACGACCGGGCGGCGTACCGTCTCAGCCCGGAGGAGCTGGACATGGGGCTGGCCCGGCTGCGGCTGGGTGCGCTGCTGCTATACAGCTTCCCCGGCTCCCCCACGGTGTTTTACGGCGATGAGGCCGGGGTGCAGGGCTTTGAGGATCCCCTGAACCGTGGCACCTACCCGTGGGGGCGGGAGGATCCGGCGCTGTTGGCGTACTTCCGTCAGCTGGGCGCTCTGCGGAAGCAGCGGGTATCCCTGCAGTGCGGAGACATCGGCTATCTCTACGCCGTAGGCGGTGGGCTGGTGCTGCGGCGGCAGTCCGAGGACGAGGTGACGGTGGCGGCCATGAACGCCGGGATACAGCCGCTGGAGCTGTCCATTCCCTGGTCGGGAGCGCTGGCCAAGGACGCCCTGACAGGGCAGCAATTCTATGCTCGGAACGGGATGCTGCGGCTGACCCTCCCCCCCGTGGGCGGCGTTCTGCTGGTGTAATTGTTTCACGTGAAACAATTACCGGTAACAAGTGCATTAGAAAAAAGAGGTGTTTCACGTGAAACATCTCTTTTTTTGCAAAGTATGCTCCTTCCCTATTGAAAAAAATTGTGACAGTTGATATAATATTCTCATATTAGAGAACTCTAAGAGTGACGGGGGATGCGTATGGCGAAAATCGTTGCGATCGTGAATCAGAAGGGCGGCGTGGGCAAGACCACCTCCTGCGTGAATCTGGCGGCTGCCCTGAAGGCCGCCGGGCAGCGCATCCTGCTGTGCGACTTTGACCCGCAGGCCAACGCCACCTCCGGTATGGGCGTGGACAAGACCGTATCCAACGGCATCTATGACGTGCTTATCAACAGCGTGGAGACGGAAAAGGCCATCGTCCGCACCTCCTATGGTGACGTGCTGCCCAGCAGCAAGGCACTGGCCGGAGCCAGTGTGGAGATGATCGACCTGCCGGAGCGGCAGTTTCGGCTGCGGATGGCGTTGGAGCAGGTGCGGGACAACTACGACTATGTGTTCATCGACTGCCCCCCGTCGCTGGAACTACTGACCTTGAACGCCCTGTGTGCGGCGGATTCCCTGCTGGTCCCTTTGCAGGGGGAATACTATGCGCTGGAGGGGCTTTCCGACCTGATGAACACCGTGCGGCTGGTGCGGCGGAGCCTGAACCCCAAGCTGGAGATCGAGGGTGTGCTGCTGACCATGTTCGACGGGCGCACCAATCTGGCCATTCAGGTGGCCCAAGAGGTGAAGCGCTTCTTCCCCGGCAAGGTCTACGCCACGGTGATTCCCCGGAATGTGCGGCTTTCGGAGGCACCCAGCCACGGAAAGCCCATCACCTCCTATGACCGCAGCTGCCGTGGGGCTGAGGCCTATGTGCAGCTGGCGCAGGAGTTTTTGAAGAGAAACAACGGATGAAAGGAGCGATCCCATGGCGAATCCATCCAAGGGCTTAGGTCGGGGACTGGCCGCCCTGCTGGGGGACGACGTGATGACCCCCGAAGAGGAGAAAACCAGCCTGTACCTGCCCATTTCCCAAGTAGAGAGCTGCGCTTCCCAGCCACGGAAGCAATTTGATCCGGACGCTCTGGCCGATCTGGCGGACTCCATCCGGGAGCATGGTATCATTCAGCCTCTGACGGTGCGAAAGCTGCAGTCAGGGTACTATCAAATCATCGCCGGCGAACGGCGCTGGCGGGCCGCCCGGATGGCGGGTCTGTCAGAGGTGCCGGCCATCGTCATCGAGGCCGACGACCGCAAGGCCATGGAGCTGGCCATGATCGAGAACCTCCAGCGGGAGGATCTGAACCCCATGGAGGAGGCTGAGGGCTACCAGACGCTGATGCAGCAGTACAACATGACCCAGGAGGAGACGGCCCAGCGGGTGGGCAAGTCCCGGTCCGCCGTAGCCAACGCCATGCGCCTGCTGAAGCTGTGTCCCCCCGTGCGGGCCATGGTGGAGGACGGGCGGCTCTCCAGCGGACACGCCAGAGCTATTCTCCCCCTCTCCCCTGCCATGCAGGAGTCGGCGGCCAACGCCATCATCAAGGACGAGCTGTCGGTGCGGCAGACAGAGCAGCTGGTGAAGAAGCTGACGGCTCCCCCCAAGCCGGAGCAGCCGGAACCGGACGGGCTCTCCGTCGATTATGCCAAGGAGGCCGCCAAGGAACTGGGCAGCCGTCTGGGCCGGGGCTGCCGCATTGTCACGGGCCGAAAAAAGGGCCGCATCGAACTGGAATACTACGGGGTGGAGGATCTGAATCAGCTGCTGGACGCCCTCCACGCCCTGAAAACCAAATAAATGTTTCACGTGAAACACAGAAAGAGGTCAGACTATGCTTGATATCAAATTTATCCGGGAGAACCCAGATGCCGTAAAGGAGAACATCCGCAAGAAGTTCCAGAATGCCAAGCTGCCGCTGGTGGACGAGGTCATTGCGTTGGATGCCGAGAAGCGTGCCGCCGAGAACGAGGGCAATGATCTGCGGGCCCAGCGCAACAAGCTCTCCAAGCAGGTGGGGATGCTGATGGGACAGGCGAAGAAGGATCCCTCCAAGCTGGAGGAGGCCGAGGCGGTGAAGGCGCAAGTAAAGGCCGGCGCCGACCGTCTGGCTCAGCTGGAGGAGATGGAGGAGAAGCTGAGCCAGCAGATCCACCACATCCTGCTGGTGATCCCTCAGATGATCGACCCCTCCGTGCCGATCGGCAAGGACGACAGCTGCAACGTGGAGGTAGAACGCTTCGGCGAGGCCACGGTGCCCGACTTTGAGATCCCCTACCACACGGACATCATGGAGCGATTCGACGGCATCGATCTGGACGCTGCGGGCCGGGTGTCCGGCAACGGCTTTTACTATCTCATGGGCGACATTGCCCGCCTCCACGAGGCCGTGCTGGCCTATGGCCGGGACTTCATGATCAACAAGGGCTTCACCTACTGCATCCCCCCCTTCATGATCCACGGCAGCGTGGTGGAGGGCGTCATGAGCCAGACGGACATGGACGCCATGATGTATAAGATCGAGGGCGAGGACCTGTACCTCATCGGTACCAGCGAGCACTCCATGATCGGCAAGTTCATCGACCAGATCGTCCCGGTGGAGAGCCTGCCCCAGACCCTGACCTCCTACTCCCCCTGCTTCCGCAAGGAGAAGGGCGCCCACGGCATCGAGGAGCGGGGCATCTACCGCATCCACCAGTTTGAAAAACAGGAGATGATCGTGGTCTGCAAGCCGGAGGACTCCAAGGCGTGGTACGAGAAGCTGTGGCGTTACAGCGTGGAGCTGTTCCGCTCTCTGGATATCCCCGTGCGGCAGCTGGAGTGCTGCTCCGGCGATCTGGCGGACCTGAAGTGCAAGTCCTGCGACATCGAGGCCTGGTCTCCCCGGCAGCAGAAGTACTTCGAGGTGTGCTCCTGCTCCAATCTGGGGGATGCACAGGCCCGCCGCCTGAAGATCCGCTACAAGGACGAGAACGGCCGGATGCAGCTGTGCCACACCCTGAACAACACCTGCGTGGCCCCTCCCCGGATGCTCATCGCCTTCCTGGAAAACAACCTCCAGCCCGACGGCACCGTGCTGATCCCCAAGGTACTCCAGCCCTACATGGGCGGCTGCGAGAAGCTGGTTCCCAAGCGCTGATTATGTAAACTCTCGGAGGATACCCATGAAGAAATTTCTGAGCGAGTTCAAGGAGTTCGCCCTGCGGGGCAACGTGTTGGACATGGCCATCGGCGTGGTCATCGGCGGCGCCTTCGGTAAGATCACCACCTCTCTGGTCAACGACGTCATCATGCCTCTGGTGGGGATGCTCATCGGCGGCATCGATCTGGGCCAGCTGGATATCGTACTAAAAGCAGCCACGGCGGATACCGAAGCCGTGACGCTGGGCATCGGCACCTTCCTCACCACCATCATCGACTTCATTCTGGTGGCGCTGGTGATCTTTCTTATGATCAAGGCCATCAACCGCTTCCACAAGAAGAAGGAAGAGGCCCCCGCCCCGGAGGAGCCCAAGGGTCCCACCAGCGAGGAGCTGCTGACGGAGATCCGTGACCTGCTGAAGGAGAAGAACCAGTGACCCCGGAGCAGCTGCTGCGGGAGGGTCTGGCGGTCTACGGGCTGCCGGCGGATGCAACGGCCATCGAGGGACTGGAGGAGTTCTCCCGGCGGCTGCTGGAACGGAATCAGGTGATGAACCTGACGGCCATCACCGATCCCTGCGACGTGGCGGCGCTGCACCTGCTGGATTGTGCGTACCTGCTGACTGCTGCGGACTTCCGGGGGAAGTCCGTGGTGGATGTGGGGACCGGCGCCGGATTTCCGGGGATGCCCCTGCGGATCCTGGAGCCGAACTTCGACCTGACGCTGCTGGACAGTCTGGGCAAGCGGGTGGATTTCCTCCGGGAGACCGCCGACGCCATGGGACTGCGGCGGGTGCGCTGCGTCCACGCACGGGCGGAGGAGTTCGCCCGGAAGCACCGGGAGCAGTTCGACATCGCCACGTCACGGGCGGTGGCCCAGCTGAATGTACTGTGCGAGCTGACGCTGCCGCTGGTGAAGGTGGGCGGCGTGTTTCTGGCCATGAAATCCGTGGAGAGCGACCCGGAGCTGCAGGAGGCCCGCAGCGCCATCGCCCAGCTGGGCGGCGCTGTGGAGGACGTGACGGACTACACCATTCCGGGAACGGAGGTGACCCACCGGGTCGTCCGCATCCGGAAGGAGCGTCCCACGCCGGCGGGCTTCCCCCGTGCCTTCGCCCGCATCAAGAAAGCACCCCTGCGATAAAAACGGGATGGAAATGTCCCCCGAAGCTGGGATTTAAGAAAATTTTTCTGAAAATTTTCATTTTTTCCTTTTCAAATGATGCAAGGAGGTATAAAATTGGGTAAAATCATAGCAGTCGTCTCCGGCAAGGGCGGCACAGGCAAGACCTCCTTTACAGCCAATGTGGGGCTGGCGCTGGCGGCGCTGGGGTGCCATACCCTGTGTCTGGACTGCGACATCACCCTGCGGAATCTGGATCTGGCGCTGGGGCTCAGCGACCGGACTCTGATGGACTTCACCGACGTCATCGCCGGGCGATGTACGCTGGAGGATGCCGTGGTGCAGCACCCCAAGTATCCCAAGCTGCACCTGCTGACAGCCCCCCTGTCGGCCCGGCCCGTGCCCATTGCACCGGAGCAGATGAAAGCGCTGCTGGACCGCATCCGGCAGACCTACGACTACTGCCTGATCGACGCCCCGGCGGGGCTGGGGATGGGTTTCCATCTGGCCAGCGACTACGCCGACCGGGCGGTGGTGGTCACCAACACCGACGCCTCCTCCCTGCGGGACGCCCAGCGCACCGTCATGGAGCTGGACCGTCTGGGACGGGGCAACCTTCATCTGGTGGTGGGCCGGGTGGAGAAGAAGCTGCTGCGAAGCCTTCACACCACCATCGACGACGCCATGGACGCAGCGGGTCTGCCGCTGCTGGGCGTGGTACCGGAGGACCGGAACGTCCCCTATGCCCTGAACACCGGCATCCCCTTGCGGGAGTGCAGCAACTACGCCGCAAGGGCTTACGAGAATATTGCACGGCGCATCATGGGGCAGCGTATCCCCCTGATGCGTATCTGAATCCATAGAAGAGAGGAGCGAATAACATGAATATCGCCTTGATCGCCCATGATAACAAAAAGGAGCTGATGGCTCAGTTCTGCACCGCCTACTGCGGGATCCTGGCTCAGCATACCCTGTGCGCCACCGCCACCACCGGCCAGATCATCTCCGACGCCACGGGGCTGACCATCCACCGGTTCCTGTCCTTCTCCCACGGCCAGCAGATCGCTGTCCGCATCGCCTACAACGAGATCGATCTGGTGCTGTGCTTCGACGATCCCCGCAACAAGACCCCCAACGAGGACATCGCCAACATCTATCGCCTGTGCGACCAGAACAACATCCCCTATGCCAGCAATCTGGCCTCGGCGGAGATGCTGGTGCTGGGTCTGGCCCGCGGCGATCTGGATTGGCGCAACATCGTCAATCCCAAAACCAAGCCCTTTACCGCTTGACATTTCCCTGCATATCCCCTACAATAGACTGCGTTCAAACCGCTATGACGGAGCATGAGTAGCCTGTCCCTGCCGGTAAAGAGAGGTGCGCCACGGCTGCAAGCGCACTGCGGCACACAGTGTGAAGGACGGCTTCACCAGCGGAGATGGAGACATCTGCGGCCGCTCCCCGCAACAGGAGCCTGAAAGGGCCTTACGGCCGAAATTGGGTGGCACCACGAAGCAATGCGCTCTCGTCCCAATCACGGGACGGGAGCGTTTTTTCGCATCTCCCCTCCCCTGCCGCCGGTGCGGCACGTTTTCCACAAATTCCCACATTTTTCCACAAAGGAGCATGACTATGGCAAAGATCACCCCCCGGACGCTGTCCGGCTTTATGGAACTGCTGCCCGCCCCGCAGCAGCAGCTGGAGCGGATGATGGACATCCTCCGCAAGACCTACGCTCTCTACGGCTTCACACCGCTGGATACCCCCGTCATCGAGGCCAGCGAGGTGCTGCTGGCCAAGGGCGGCGGCGAGACCGAGAAGCAGATTTACCGCTTCCAGAAGGG
>OLOQ01002095.1_pt1 | contig 17191 bp, 16 predicted proteins | sample 1673101 | NCBI WGS metagenome assembly OLOQ01 (sample SAMEA3136754, study PRJEB25190) | human gut metagenome | biome: human gut; feature: human-associated habitat; material: faeces | place: Austria | collected 2013 | reverse complement strand
GCACCCACAACGAGGTGGTCTGGACGCTGCGCATGAAGAGCGGCGACGTGCTGCACCTGACCATGACCGTGGAATTTGAGGAGCAGCAGGCGCTGCGCATCACACCGGAGGACGCGCCGCTGGAAACGGCGCAGGAGCTGCAGGCGCTGCTGGATTGGCTGGCGGAGGAGTACGACGCGGACACGTCCATCACGGTGGAGCTGCCGGACGTGACCTATGACGCGCCGGTGTCGGTGGGCTGCGCGGTCACGCTGAAGGGCAGCGGCACCGTCTTCGCCGCGCCGGTGACGGTGATGCCCCTGAGCGACACGGAGCGGTGCCACGCCTACGTCCGCTTTTCGGAGGTCAGCTTTGAGGGGGATGGGAGCGGAACCGGCGTGACCGCCAGAGCGCCCACCTATCTGGAGAACTGCCGCGTAACCGGCTGGGACGTGGGCGCGCTGGCCGTGAACGGCGGCTGGGTCTATCTCCACGGCGGGTATATCGGCGGCAACGGGGTGGGCGCGCGGTACGACTCCGCGTACAGCAACTCCTATACATATACCATCAGGCACATCGACTTTTTGAACAACACCACGGCGCTGGAGCTTCTGTGCCTGCCGCCGAACTCCTATGCGGCGCTGGATGACTGCCGCTTCCGGGGCAACGGAACGGATGTATACAACCCCGGCGGCTACCGCATCGAGGTGAACAACGGCACGGAGGTCACCTTGTGAGAACGTAAAAAAGAACCGCCCGAAGGCGGTTCTTTTTTCGTGCGGGAAGGGCCGTTTACAGGTTCTTCTCGTAGGACTCGATCATCTTCTTGACCATCTGGCCGCCCACAGAGCCGGCCTCGCGGCTGGTCAGGTGACCGTTGTAACCGTTCTTCAGGTTCACGCCGACCTCAGAGGCGGCCTCCATCTTGAACTGATCCATAGCGGCCTTGGCTTCGGGGACATTCAGCTTGTTGCTGTTCTTGGTAGACATAGTTGTGTTCTCCTTTCATGTTGTGGGGCAAATGCCCTTGTTGGGTATCGCAACGGTAGTTTTGCCGTCCGACAGCGCGATATGCATGAAAAACAGTGGCAAATGCTGGATGCGGCGCGCAAAAAGGATAGACAAACGGGCGTATTCATGGTATACTGAATTCACTTAACAGCGAGGGGGACCTTCTTTCAGGAAGGACCGAGCAGGGAGGAAGAGGAAAAAGCGCGGCAGCTGCCGCGCTTTTTCGCGTCCTTCGCCGGACAAAAAAGAGGGAGATGACAACACCATCTCCCTCTCCGCTATGTAAAAAATAAGTCGGAGCAAGCATACAAACCTGCTCCGACGTGTCATGCCATATCAGAATAGATTTCCCGCCTTCCGCAAGAAGAATCACTTGATTCTTCGTCGCATAACAATTGGAGCATATGCGATGCTTCCTTTCCGGCGGGCAACTGCTTACAATAGTCTTATTGCTTAAAAGGAGATGAGACTATGCCAAAAGAATATCCCGCTGAATTCAAGACCAAGATTATCAAGCGATACCAAAAGGGAGAATCCATTCAATCGCTCAGTCAGGAATTGCATATCGCGCAAAGCACACTCTACGACTGGAGAAGAGAATACTGTTCCATCAAAACAGCAAATCGTACCTACACGCCAAAAGAGTTCGACACTCTTTCAAGGCGGCTGGAAAAGCTGGAGCATGAACTGGAGATCATTCGGCTCACGGGGTACATATCAAATGTGCCCTTACAAAAAAAGCTGGTCTTCTTGGAAAGCCTCTACCAAAAGCCAGACAACCCGTATAGTGTCCATGAGCTCTGTGAAGCGTTGGATGTTGCCCGCGGAACCTTCTACAACCACATCTTCCGCCGAGCCGACCGCAGCAAGCGCGATCAAGAGCAGGCGCGGCTTATGCGGCTGGTACAGCAGGTTTTTGATGACAGTGCCCAGCGATTCGGCGCCGAAAAAATTCGCATCGCTCTGACCGAAAGCGGCATCCGGGTCAGCACCAAACGCATCGCGGCGATCATGCAAGAGCTTGATCTGCACAGCATCCGCCCAGACGCAAAAAAGCAATTCAAGAAGCGTCAGCAGTACAAAAAACAGAATCTACTGGAGCAGCAGTTCACCGCGGAGCGTCCCAACCAAATCTGGGTCAGCGATATTACATACTTCAAAATCAACGACTACTGGCTCTACTTTTGTATGATCCTCGACCTTTTCTCCCGCAGGGTCATCGGCTATCGGGTGTCCCGCAACGCAAGCACTCATCTGGTCACAAGCACCTTCCGGGACGCCTATCAAGCACGAGGCAATCCCATCGGGCTGACCTTTCACAGCGATCGCGGCGCACAGTATACCTCAGTCACGCTTACGGAACTGCTGCAAAAATGCGGTGCGAAACAGTCCTTTTCCGCAACAGCACGGCCCCATGACAACGCGGTCGCCGAAGCGTTCTTTGCTTCCTTCAAAAAAGAGGAGGCGTACCGCAGGGAGTACACCTCGGAGCAAAGCTACCGCAAAAGCGTGGCGCAATATGTCCAATTCTATAATGAGCTGCGACCCCATCGGACCTTAAAATACAAGACCCCACAGGCATTTGAGGAGGCGTACTGGGCGAGTTTATCGTAAAACTGTGTTCAAATAACGACTTTGCGTAAAAATATTCGTTTCACATTTTGAGAGTTTTCACCTTCACTCATAAGAAGGGGATAAGAAAAAAGCCTTGACTTCTCAAGGCTTTGTTGGCATGAAGAAGCCCGCTTTTCGATAAAAATGTTCGAAAAGCGGGCTTCATTCACTTTCAAGAACTGTCAATTGATTGCATGAAAAACCATTATGCGAAACACTCATTTTTCCTCTGGCATCTCGCCCATATCCGCGGCTGCCCCTTCCAAAAGGTCAGTCACGACCTGATTAAGTTGCGCGGCGTTCTTTGGGGAGATGACCGGCGTATTGGACTGTGACTCAATGTCTTTCCTTGTTCGCCCGGCAACCTGTCCGCCAGCTTTAGCAACTTCCAGATTCTCTTGGAAGGTCATGGGCTTTCGATCCTTTGAAAACTGTGTGGTGGTGGCTTCTGCCAACATATTCAGCACCAACTCCAGCGTGGTCATGTTATCACGAAGGTTTTCCTTTTTCAATCCCTTCAGATTTTTGTACTGGCGGGTAGACATCCCCGACCACGCGCGGGAGATCTCATCGGTGAGGATGGCGTACTCCACGCCCTTCTGAACGCCGCGGGCGTCCCACTCGTCTGTCAGTTCCTTACGGACCTGAATGGCTTGCAGCCGTTGGTTGATCCATTCGCGGGTATAGCCCTTTTTGAGATAGGTTTCCAACGCCCGCTCAATGGTCAACTCCGGGTCTATGGTTTCCTCAATGCGCTCCCGGCCAACCTGTGCTAACCAGGCTCGGAATGGTTCTGCTTTTGGCGAGGGAATGGATTGGACGATACGGAGGATCTGCTCCGTGTCAGCCACATCGGTATTGTAGCGTTTTCCATCCTTGGGCGACTTCATTTTCAGTTGCTGACAATTTGTCAGCAACTGATCTGCGCCTTCTTCTTTCAAACGCTGCTTCAGTTTCGCCCAATAGTTACTTGCGCCGCGTTGGTCTGGCTGGTCGGTTAGAACAGCCACCACATCAACAATGGAAAAGTACCATTCTTCCTTTTCCTCGTCCCACGCAGTACGAATGCGCTTGTCCTCGAATAGCTGGATCTTATCGTTTTGTGCCATTCTGTTCACCTCACTCCTGCAACAATTCTCTCAGCAATCCCTGACACCCCTCCAGCACATCCCGCCAAGTCGACTCGAAGTCCTCGGTATACCACGGATCGGCAACATCGCAGGGGCGGTCGGTGTAGTCCATCAGGAGGGACATCTTGCCGGCAAAGTCGCCGCCGCAGATGCGGTACATATTCCGCAGGTTCGCGCTGTCCATGCCGATCAGCAGGTCGTACTTGTCGTAGTCCTGGTTTGTGAGCTGGCGCGCCGCGTGGCCGTCGCAGGAGATCCCATGCTCCGCCAGCTTGCGCCGTGCCGGAGGATAGACCGGGTTGCCGATCTCCTCCCGGCTGGTAGCCGCCGACTCGATATGGAATTGCGACGCCAGCCCAGCCTTCTTCACCAAGTCCTTCATCACGAACTCGGCCATGGGGCTGCGGCAGATATTTCCATGGCAGATAAACAGGATATTCTTCATACCGATTCTTCTCCGAAAACTCATCTTTTTCTACAGTATAGCAGGTATCTTTGTTTTCGCCAAGAGCAATTTCCGAATGTTCGGCTCTCTCAATCATCCGCAGCAGCTCTGTTTTGGATAAACCGCTTTCGGTGGTCTTCCGAATGTACCAGCATCTCTCGTCCATGGTCAATTTAGCCTCCATGATGACCACATTCTGTGTCCAGTTCAGACGCATTGCCTCTGCCAGCAATTCCAGCGTGTCGCCGTACATCCGGTAGAAGTCCCGCATACGGCGCACATTGCGGGGAGAGAAGCCATCGGCTGCGGGATAGGCCGCTTGCAGGTATTCCGACGCCGCGACAGCCGCGCCTTTCTCCGCTCTGCTGCCGACCACCCGGCCAATCTCGCAGTACAGCTCCATCTGCGGGAGCTGCGCCGCAACAGCGGCGTCCAGCGCGGCAAACATGGCGGTGTAATCTGTGGGCTTGCGAATGTTCATTGGCTTTCTCCTTTCCGGCGCAATGCGCCTGATCAACGCTCAAAGCAGAGAAAAGCACGGCGGTGTCACCGTGTTTTTCTCTGCTTTGACCTGCTTCAGATGACCCGCACGATCTGCTCCCACAGCAGGATGTGCTTTTCATCAATGGCTTTGTTGTCATGATAGTGGCCGAACAGCCAGTAGTGGTATCTTGCTCTTTCCCGTACCTCCTGCAAGAAATCCGTGAGCCGATCCGCCTCGTTGTGGCGGCTTCCCATGAGGGCGATACTGGTGGGGGCGCAGTGGGTGATGATGTAGTCCACCTGCCAGCCGACCGCGTCGAGGGTTCGCCGTGCCTCGGCGTATTCCTCATCGGAGGGCAGCTCCTGCGCCCACCAAGAAATGTGGTTGATGCGGTATCTCGCTCTTGGTTTGCGCTGGAGCATCGTGAGCCTTCGCTCAAAATCCGGGGCATCCGGCTCCAGAATTCCATCCTCGATGTCATGACTTTTTGCGCCGCCCATCGTAAAGAAGCGGCTGCCCTCCAGCTCGAAGATCTGGCCGCGCGTCAGGTGCAGCACATGGGGGCGAACGCGATGCACCTTGCCGCCGTGCCACTCCGCCACGGGATATCGTTCCAGCGCGTCATAGTTTTCATGGTTGCCGCAGACGAAGGCTACTGTGAAGGGCAGGCGTTCCAGCCAGTCCAGCGTTTCATCGTCGCGGCTGTCGCCAAACCACACGCCGCCGAAGTCGCCGGTGATGATGACCGTGTCATCCTTCGTCATGTTCGCTTGTTCCGGGAAGTGTTTTTGCTCAAACCTTGCAAAATTTCCGTGGCAATCGCCGGTCACAAGTACCATTTTTCCATCTCCTATCTTAGTTTGATATGCTCTGGCGGATCTCAATGCCGCTCTTTAGCGTCACGCTGATCTCGCTCTTGGACAGCACCTTCACCTGCGCCACCAGCTGCCGGATGGCACTCTCGTCCCATTCCGCGATGTGGGGTACAGCGTTTTCCAGCATCCCCGCGGCATCCCTGATACGCCGATCCGCTTCGGCGTGTTCCTTATTCTCGGCAAGGATGGCTGTCCGCAGCTCCTTTAGCGCGGTCTGCTCGTCCAGTATCTCCTTGAACTGATCCCCATAGGCAATGGGATCATCCACCGCCTTTTCCAGCAGCCTTTGGAACTGTGCCTCCAGCTCCACCAGCCTGCGGTCGATGTCGCCAAGGCTCATGCCGCTGCCGGGGAACGGGATGACCTCTGCCTCCAACGCCTCCGTGATTTGGCGGATGCGGCCATCCAAGTCCGGCAGGACGGTGTTGAGGGCGGCTATGATCGCCTGCTGGAGCGGCGCCTCGTCCAGCGTGGGCGAGCTGTGGCAGTATTTCTTGCCGTAGTCCAGGCGGCTCACACAGCGCCACACGACGCGCTTTCCATCGGGGCGCGTCCATGTGCAGCGGCGGTACAGTGTTCCGCACTCGCCGCACACCAGACGGTCCGAGAGGGCGTAGCGGCTGGTGTAGGCGGCAAGACCGGTGGCGGCTCTCTTGGAGGGGCTTTTTGCCGCCTTGCGCCGCGCCATCTCCGCCTGCACCGCGTTGTACTTCTCACGGCTGACGATGCCCTCATGGTGGTTCTCTATGAGGTACATGGGGAGCTGCCCCGTGTTTTTGATGACCTTGCGGTTGATGACATCCTGCTGAAAGGTCTTCTGCATCAGCACATCGCCGCAGTATTTCTCATTCCGCAGGATGCTCTTGATATGGGGCAGCGTCCATTGCGGTGACTTTTCGGAATATGTCACGCCCTGCTCATGCAGCTCGTCCCGCAGCATCCGTGTACTGGCCCCGGCGAGGTATCGCTCGTAGATCCAGCGGACGACCTCCGCCTCCTCCGGGATGATCTCCGGCTTATCGTCCGCGCCCCTGCGGTAGCCGTAGAGGTATTTGTACTGGATGGTCGCCTTTCCGCTCTCCATGGCGCGGCGTTTGCCCCATGTGACATTGGCGGAGATGGATTCGCTCTCAGACTGTGCGAAGGCGCCGGAGAGCGTGATGCGCAGCTCGCTGTCCTCCTCCAGCGAATTGATGTTCTCCTTTTCAAAGATGACGGCGATGCCCAGCTCCTTGAGAGCCCGTGTGTAGTAGAGGCAGTCCACCGTGTTGCGGGCGAAGCGGGATACCGATTTGGTGAGGACGACGTCTATCTTCCTCTGGCGGCAGTGGCGGATCATGCGCATGAAGTCCTCGCGCTTTTTCACCGAGGTGCCGGTGATGCCCTTGTCGGCGAAGACGCCCGCCATGGTCCACACGGGGTTGGACATGATCTTGTCGGTGTAGTATTCCTTTTGCGCCTCGTAGCTGTTTGCCTGATCCTCCTCCTTGGTGGAGACCCGGCAGTAGGCGGCGACCCGGAGCTGTCTTTCCAGCTCCGCCTGCCGGACCGACTCCGGCTTTGCCGGGATCTTAATGACTCTTGGGGCGGTTTCGTTCACGGCTGATCTCTCCTCTCTATGGTCTGTCCGTTCTTCAGCGTCACGGTCACGCATTTGTTCGTTACGCGCACCTTTGACACCGCGCTTTGCAGCAGCTCCGCATCCGGCTCCGTCATGGGCTTTCGGCCGGTGAGCAGCCACCGCAGCCGCACGGTTTCGTATTCCGTGTTCCCAATGGCGTCGTACTGCTCTGCCGCCAGTTGAAGGAGCAACGCTCTGGCGTTGTCCTCGTCGATGGGCTGCCGCTCCAGCGCGGAGGTCAGCTCCTCCTGTGTATTTCCACCGGCTGCGACCACTTGGGATGCCGCTGGCCGGACACGGTCGGGGCAGCGTATGAGCTCGTTGAGCAGGTCGGTGACGAGCTTCTCCACCCGCTCGGAGGGCGGCGCGCCACAGAGCCGCCGCAGAGCCTTCTGCGCGGGTGTTTTCTGCGGTGGGCAGGCTCTTGCCGTCCTCTTTTCCGCTGCCGCGCGGAGCTGCTCCGGCTCGATGAGTGCCGGATAACCTTTCTCTCCGATGTAGCGGCCATCCTCTAAAATACGGGAGACCATGTTTTTGTTCCATGTCCGCCCCTCATAGTAGGGGATCTCCTGCCGGCAGAGTGCCTTGGTCAGATCCCCCAGCGTGGCTCCCGTGCTGTAGCCTTGGAAGATAAACCGCACCAGCTCTGCCTCCTCCGGCTGGATCGTGATCTCGCCCAGCGTCATACGGTAGCCGAAGGGCTGCTTTCGGTTTCCCATTATCGCACCGTCCTCTCAATGGATTCCCGCAGCTCCAGCCCGTTATGCAGGCGGAAGCGGAGGGTGTCGTTGCTCTCCACGATGATTTCCGCAACGAGTGCGCCGCACAGCTCTGTGTCGGGGCGGTCGAGGAAGTCCGGCCCATCCTCCAGCAGGGCTATCAGCTCCCGCGTCCGCTGGGCGGTGGCATCCCCCTCGGCAGCCATCAGCTTCTCTTTGTCCAGCTTGGCCTGCCGGAGCTGGCGGGTCAGCTCGTTGCTTTTGGCTATAAAAATGTCAGGATCAACGAGGCCGTTTTGCTTGAGGAAGGCCAGCGTTTGATTCTGACTGGAGAGTTCGGATATTTTTTTGTTGAGGGAAACGATGTCCTCACTCCAGAGCAGTCTGCGATCACGGATCGTCCGGAGAGTCTCGAGCATCTGCTCCAGAATGGGGAGGCTCTGATGCTTGAGTTTATAGTAGAGGCGGCGGAAGGCTTCATCCGTCTGCGCTTCCGGCACGGGCTTGATGGCGCAGTCGCCTTTTTCATCGTGTCGGCAGCAGCACCAGTACCATCTGCCATTGACTTGCTTTGCCCGGATGCGGGAGCCGCAGGAGCAGCGCATCCGGACACAGAGCCTTCCATGGGTGACCGCCTGCCCGACGCTGCGCTTTTGCATCAGTGTCTGTACCTGGTCGAAAGTTTCCCGTGGAATGATGGGCGGATGCGTTCCTACTGCGTAATATTGTTCATGCTCACCGGTGTTTTTGTGGCGGGTCGCAGGAAGTGTATCGCTGGTGTAGGTTTTTTGCCACAGGGAATCTCCTGTGTATTTTTCGTTGGTGAGGATGTATCGGACAGAGGCACTGTGCCATTTTTTTCGCTGGCCGCTGGAAATGCCCTCCTCGTTCAACTTTTTTGCGATTGCAGTTCTATTAACACCGTTGAGGTACCATTGAAAGATGCGGCAGACCACCAGTGCGGCGACAGCATCGATTTCTATTTTCCTGCCAACAAGTTTGTAGCCGTAAGCCATGGACGAGGGAAGGAAAGTCCCTGCTTCCATTCTGCGCTGACAGCTCCAGCGCATATTGCCGGAGATGGATTCACTCTCCTTTTGGGCGAAGGCGGCATAGATGGCGGTGATGAGCTCGCTGCTCACATTGGCGGTGTCGATGCCCTCGCGCTCGAAGCGGACATTGACGCCCAGCTCCTTCAGCTCCCGCACCGCCTCCAGACAGTCCTTTGTGTTCCGGGCGAAGCGGGAGATGGATTTGACGAGGATCTGGTCGATGAGCCCTCTGCGGCAGTCCGCCATCATGCGCTGGAAGTCCTCCCGCTTTGCGGCGGAGGTACCGGTGATGCCCTCATCGGCGTAGATATCCACCATGCGCCACTCAGCCTTGCCGGAGATCAGCTCGGCGTAGTAGCGGTTTTGCGCCGCGAAGGAGTTGAGCTGGTCATCGGAGTCCGAGCTGACGCGGGTATAGGCCGCTACCCGCAGCTGCGCATTCTGCGGCTTCTCCGCCGCCTCGATCTTGATGACGCGGGGCTGCGCTGCCAGTGCCGTTGTGCCGTCTGTCAGATGCTTTTCCGCCATGCCTGCTCACCTCCTGTTTTTGCAACACAAACACTACCACAACCTTGTTCAGAAAGCTACTGAAAGATGAAGAAAATCAGAGAGAAATCATAATGTCCGCGCCGCTGTCCGCGGCGATCCGTGCCGCCACACTCCGCAGCTCCTTTTCGCTGAAGCTGCCGCTTTCCCGAAGCTGGCGCAGCAGAAGGATGATGCCGTAATAATTGACATTCTGATCCATATCGGTACCTCTTTTCTGAATTTTGCCTTGCGGCACAAATATGAGGATCGTCCGGGGGATAAGGAGGAGGGGTGAATGCAGGCCGTTCAGAGGATTAAAAGAGAGAATGGATGGCGGAAAAGAGAAAGAGGAGGTGGACGATCCCCATACTTCTGCCGCAAAGCAGAAGAGGCCGCTCCGTATCGGGGCGGAACTGCTCCTTGCGGAGCGGCCTTCTTGCTCTTGCGTAGCTGCCTGTATTCGACACTACTTCCCCAGGCAAGGGCGGCGGCTGGAACCGCGCTGGCGCGCGTCACGGGAGTTTCACCCCTCCGAGGTTCTCTCGAAGCTGCGTACAGGAGTATCATTGTAAACTGACGGGGTCATGGCGAAGCAGCCTGCCAAAGCTGCATTTGACCTGGGTGGGTATCGCTCTGCACCTTCCTTTGGCCGTCCTAATATGCGGAGAATGCTCCGCACAGGTGGTCCTCGCGCACCCGGTCTGACGCTCGCGCCGTCAGCAAAGGTATTCCAGTCACCGGATATGACCGCCTGGGCGGTGTTTTTCAAGGTTCAGAGGGATCATGAAAAAGATCCCCTCATGTGGTAGGCAGCGAGAACGCGATTTTTAGAACCATTTTTCAAAATTTCTTGAAATATTTTTTGAGTTGTTGAAGTTGCTTACCGACAGCTCGCTGGGAGAGGCCCATTTCCGCTGCAATCTCCTGCTGGGTCTTGTCCTCAATGCAATACTTGGTCAAGAGCTCCTTCTCCGAAATCGAAAGCCTTTTCAGCACCCTCACCAACCGCTGGTCACCGATTCCCTCTATCCAGCCGTACCTTGACGCCGTCGTGTAATCGTCCCAGCGGCTGACCGATTCCAAAAACTTTTTCATCAATGCGGACTTGTCCTCCTGCTCGGCGGAAGGCTCGTCAAAGATACCGATGCCCAAGTCCTGCGTATGAAGGCGATAGATCCTCTCCTGTTTGAATACCTCCCAATCGAAGTCATGCATCTTCTGGATGGCGGCATCGGACATCCCGGCCGCCCTATATTCACGCCGGAGTCTTGCCCACAGCGTTTCAAACTTCTTCTTTTCTGCCGCGTAATTAAAGCCCATATATGGTTCCTCCGTATTCTGAAATTTGGTTGGCTGCAAATCTCAGAAACGGGTGGCGGGCCGCGGCAGCGGGGTCGCGCACAGGGCGCAAAAAGGCCCACAGCGACACCGCTGTGGGCATAAGGATATTCGAGGGTAACGATGGCGGACGGAGGCGGGGTATCCTCAAAAGGACGCAAAAAGTCAGGGCATCCGATGCCCGGCCATAGGTGAATGAAGGAAGGCTGCCATTCGGCAGCGACGACTGTACCGCGGATGTGAGGATACCCCATAAAAACCGCCTGTCCTGGCATTGAGCCAATGTTTTTTCATTGCCGTGCAAGTGAGGCGCCTGCGGATAAGCCGGGAGATCACGGCAGAAAAAAGGAGAGATTGCGATACAGCAATCTCTCCCGCTTTCGACATGATGGTTGTTCCGTTAGCTTGGACAGGGGGTGCGTCAGCCCTTATGACCGCTGCACCGCCTGCAGTCGAACGCCTGCCGGATCTTTTTCAGGGGGTATCGTATTCCGTTTTGGTCTATTTAAGGCATCTCCGGTTCTGGAGCAAGGCGCACGGTGAAGTCCTGCGCTATAGCACCCTCCGGCAGCAGCTTCGCCATGAGGACGAGCCGCTGGTTGCCGGTATTGTACTCATCGTACTTCCGGCAGCAGGTGGAAAGGGTCAGCACGGTGTCCTCCTCACCGAAGGTTACACCGTCAAATTCCAGACAGTTCTTCTTTGCCACCTGCTCAAAGAAGTTTGTCAGCTCCTCACCTGTGGGGTCGGGAGCGATGTAATCAAAGTCAATATCCGTGATGAAGCAGGCCGTGATCTGGAAGACCATGTCCTCGCCCTTCACCGAGAGGTAGATATACGGGTTCTCCTTCACATAGTCCGCATCCATATACCGATGGAGCTTCGTGAGCTTTGGTCCGTCCGGGTCACAGTTGCTGGCGGAGTGTCCGAAGATGACGGTATTCCTGTCCAGCTTGCTCCGGCTGCTCAAACGGTTGTCACAGTGGGCGTAGTAGCAGCCCCATTCGCTGTAGTTTCCGTTCTCGTCCTTTTGCAGGTAGTAAGCGTTGTCCTTTGCCTGCACCACGGGGTCGTCCACCTCGGCACCGGGCATATACAGCCACGCCACGGTATCGGAGTTATTCTTCTTGGCGGCCTTCAGCTCCTTTTGCCGATCCACGGTGGGGATGATCTCGCCGGCGGGCTGTGGCTCGGTCACTTCGGGTACGCTGGGATATTCCTCTTTCTGATGGCAAGCGGTGGCACTGATCGCCGTCCCCATCAGCATAATGGCGACAAAGGTACAAAACAGAAATCGAGTGATCTTTTTCATAGTGTTTTCTCCTGCCGCGTGGGAAGGCGGCATGGCTCATGGGTTGTGAATGGCGTACAGAGTTTCCTGTGGCGAAAAAGGAACAGCGCGGAGGCCGGTGTTGTTAACCGTCCGCCGCGCTGTCCTTTGCCTGTTGTGGAATTATGCCAGCGTATGGATGATCTGGCAGTTGCTCGTTGCGGATAAAGAGTTATCTGCTGCCAATAGAATCATTCGTGAGAGTACAGAAGGGAGAGAACGCTTTCTGCTTTCGAGCATGATTGAAAGCACAGCACCGCAGAACTTCTGTCATCTTCCCAAGCCGTGCGCAGCGCAAAGGGCTCCGTGATAAACTGAATGTCTGGCAGCATTAGAAAGGTTACGGGGCAAGTCACCGTTAGGTCTGCTGTCAATTGGATCGTTCTGATAAGCAGGACCCGATCTCCTTTCTTAGCCCTCTCTGAAGGTTTTCCATGAAATAGCTTATACAAATCCATCTCGCTTGCCGCGAGGTGATAGCATTTCAGCGGGTGCATACGTCATCCCTAATTACTTGCTGTGAGCACGGTACAGAAAAGTCACGATTTGTGCGCGGGTGCAACCCTCATCAGGGCTGAAGGTAGATAGCGTTGTCCCGACCGTGATCTTATGCTTGACCGCCCACAGCACAGCGTCGATATAGTAGGCGTCCGCGGCTACATCGGTAAAAGGATTGTCCGTTTTTACAGAGGGAGAATTGGCTGCTCTCCACAAGAAGGTCACAATATGTGCGCGGGAGCAGGTCAGCTCGGGGCTGAAGGTCGTTGCGCTCGTGCCAACGGTAATACCGTTCTCCACAGCCCACAGGACGGCCTCGTAATAGTAGCTGCCATCCAGCACATCCTCAAAGGGCATTGCTTCTGTTTTTGGTGTGGGGCTTCCGGCAACTCTCCACAGGAACGTCACAGCCTGCGCACGGGTACAAATGCCATCCGGCGTGAAGTAATTATTACCCGTGCCGGTGGTGATTCCATTTTTAACCGCCCAGTCGACCGCTTCCTCATAGTAGCTGCCCTCCGCTACATCGACGAATACTCCGGTCTGGGGGTTGCCGTTTGCCTTCATAAAGACTACCTCGATGGTGTGATCCTTCGTGACATTCTTGAAGGTGTAGGACTTCACAGAGCCCACGCTCTTACCATCCACCAGCACCTTGGCTACGGCGTAGCCCTTGTCCGGGGTGATGGTGAAGGTCTGATCCCATCCGTGACGGACGGAGGTCCAGCCGGAGGGGGAGATAGAGCCGTTCAAACCGGAGATCGCCCTGATGGTGTGGTAGGTGTAGCCGCCACCGCCGCCACTGCTGCCACCGCCGCCGATGTAGGTCCAGTGGGCGTACACAGCGGTGTTTTCATAGAATACAGTAGCGGTCGTGATCTTTGTGCCGCCGCTTGCCGCGGTGTACCAGCCGTCAAAGCTGTATCTGCCGCTGTGGGTGGCGGTAGGCAGCTCGGGGAGCTTTTGGTCAAAAGTAGTCATGCTGGTAACGGAGAGGGTGCCGCCATTGCCATTGAAGGTGATGGTGTACCGCTGCCCCTGGTGGTTATTGCACTGCACGAGAACCTCCAGAGGGGTAAGCTCCCCTGCGGGCATCCACTTCCCCACGGCGGGGTCATAGCGCATCTGAATTTTCAGATTGTCCGTGGTTTGGCTGGAATCCACGATGTGGGTGATGCCCGTGTCGGTGCTGTACTGCGTGCTGTACACCGAGGGGATAAGGGTAAGGGTCGCCTGGCTGGGGTTGTTGGCATCCGGCACAATGGAGACGCTGCCGGGGAGGATGCCGTAGTTCTTGAACTGGGTGGTATCCGTGCTGCACTGCACCCGAACCTGCACCTGCTCCAAGCCGCTGACATTCTCCTCCGTGGGATACGGCGGAGTCTGCGGGTGCTGACCGTCACATTTTACCAAAATGATAACATTCGGGAAAGAGCCATCCAGCTCCCACTTGTCGTTGACATACTTCAGAGTAAAAGCTGCGTGGGTGTTCCCCTCCAGCCCTGCCTTTTCGTGCATTTTTTTGGTGTCCGCATCGTACTTGTCCTTGTAAGCGGACAAATTGATCTTGACGATGGCCTTCAAAACACCGTTGTCCATGTAGGGCGTCGCGTTGCCCAAGTCAAAGCCGCCGGGGATCCTCCCGTATGCCTTGCTGTCGCCGGTTGTTTGGCACTTGACGGTGACAAGGTTTGCGGGAATGTTGAGTCCCGCAAGATCATCCTCTGTAATGGTGGAGACGATGGTGAAGCTTTTGAAGGCTGTGTCCTTGTAATTGTTCATTCCGGTGATGGTCACCTTGCCGCCCTGCTCCGGTGAAGTGTTGGTATCGTAGCTGTAGGTGAAGTCTCTGCCCTTCACCAGAACCATGTCGCCGTCCTTGATCTCCGGCGCGGGATGGATAGGCTGCCCCGTATAGAGCTGCGGAGGGATGTCGGCAATCATGCCGGCGGCCAGGGGCTTGCGCGTGACCTCGGCAGTATAGTAGTGGGTGATGTTCTGTATATAATCCGGGTGGATAAACTTGACGCCTACCCTCAGAGTGCCCGCATCCTTGATCTTTGGTATGCTGTTGCCGTAGCTGTTTTCCCCATCTGTGGTGTAGCCCGCGATGCTCCAGTCCTCGGGCATCTTATTGTCATCCACAATGACCGCCTCGTGCTCCTTGCCGTTATATTCCCCTTTGTAGGCACTTGCAACAGCGCGAAGCTTGTCCCTCAACTCATTCGAGATGGCAAGATGCATCGTGGTAACATTGAGGGGTGCGCTGTTCCCGCTGGGCTTGTGGGTGGCAGTTTCCCTCACACGGGCGATGATGGTGTATTCCGTGCCAGGCTGCAGGTTGGTGAAATGGCAGCTGCCCTGCCAGGTCGCCCCATTGTCTATGGAATACTCCCAGGCATTGTTTTCTGTTACTTTAATGTCCGTACTCGTCCTGGTAACCACCTTGATGACAGGAATGTCCCCCTGATACACATGGCCGCCGCTGCAGGTGAAGTGAAGCGTTTTGTTTTGGGGCATCTCACCTTCAAGCACCCACTTGTTTTCTTCGTATTTCAGCTTGAACTGAATCGGGGTAGTGAAGTCATTAGAGTGATCCCCATCTGGGCTATGCGTGCTGCCTGTGTCCTTGTTGAACTGAGCCATATAGACATCTGGCTTGACAGAGATAAGAACAGTCCAGACGTTCCCTTCCTTCGCAACCTTAGTAGCGGAAAAACCGTTCGTCAGTTGCCCATACTGCTTGGTTTCGTTGGCCTTTGTGCAGACGCAGGTGACCAGATTGTTTGGAATTGTGATGTCTGCCAGATCCGTTGCCAGATCAAATGCTGGCGCGGCTTCCTCCGCCAGTGCCGTCGTTGGGAGCAGCGTCAGCACCATGCAGCAGAGCAGCAGGATGCTGAGAAGTCTTTTTCTCATGGTCTTGTTCCTCTGTTTTCTTTGTAATCGCTTAATATGGTCGCTGCAATTCTTCTGTTCCTTAACTCGTCTCCTACGCCCACCCCCTTTTTCCTGCGGTACACTTCCGCAGCAACAGAATGGCGATTCTGTTGCATCACCGTGTCCGCTGCCAACAGCGTAGACCCTAAACGGCGGAACAGAGGGTAAAAATAGCGCACAAAATCAGGCCGGGAGAGAAGATTTCATCATCCGGTCTTGTTGCCGTTATCGTTTTTTGACTTTTTTCGCTGGATTTTTCAAGTTTTGCTTGCTAATGATACTGGGTCTCTGTTATGATGTAGATGTAATATGGGGTTGCTACAACTATTCCGCAACAGAATCGCCATTATGTGAGCAGTGTTCGGCTGACGCGCTCCAGCAGCTTCATGTGCTGCCGTCCGGTTTCCATGGTGTAGATGCGGGTGGTGTTCACGCTGGCGTGGCCGAGGATGTCCGCCAGCCGCAGCAGATCCTTTTCCACGCTGTAAAAAACGCGGGCGAACAGATGCCGCAGAGAATGGGGAAAGACCTTGCGCGGGTCAACCCCCGCCCGCTCACACAGGGCTTTCATGCGCCGCCAGACCGTGCTGCGGTCCAGCGGCGTTTTATTCTTCGAGAGGAACACGCTGCCGGTGGTGACGCCGGCCTTTTTCATATAGCCCAGCAGGAGCCTTCGCAGCGCGGCGGGAATGAGGATCACGCGGGTTTTCCCCTTGTTGCGGACGGCAGCGCGGCCCTCCCGCACCGCCTCGGCGGTGATGTGCCGCAGCTCGGAGACTCGGATGCCCGTGCCGCAGATGGTCTGCATGACAACGCCAATCTGCGCCCCGCCCGCGGCGCGGACAAGGCGGGCGTATTCCTCGCGGGAGAGCTCCTGTTCCTCGCTCCCGAACAGCGTCCGCTGGACGCGCAGGGGCTTCACCCGGCAGTCAGCGCGGCCGGAAAAGGACAGGTAGCTGTTGATCCCCGCCAGCATGGAGTTGACGCTGGCGGCCTCGTATCGCTCGGTCAGTCCTTCCTTGTAGCAGACGGTCAGCTCCTTGGTGGGCTCGCGCCCGTCCAGCCAGCACAGGAAGGCGCGGGCGTCGCGCAGATATTTTTCTATCGTGGCGGGACTTTTCTCGTTTTCGCGTAGGTGCTTTTCAAAGGCTTGCAGTTCGTTCATGAAATCATCCTCCGTATCATAGCTTTAGGGTTATTGTATGATATGGAGGCGTTCTTTACACGCCACACCCGTCTTTTCTCCAGCTTCGCTCTTCCCGGAAGATCTCACGCCGTGCTGGCTGTTTTCTTTGATTATGGCATCCCACCTCATGGGGTGGCCTCGGCGCGGTTTTCATGTTATTCATCGAGGAGAAAAGCGGGATTCTGAGAATACGACAAAGCCCCGCCGGAATTACTCCGGCGAGGCGTTGCCTTTGACCACATAAAATGCCACAGACAGGTGTGGAACACATGGGGATGTAGGTCACAAGATGTTAGGAAAGGAATTAAAATCGAGAGAAAACCACTAAAAACGGCTGAAAAGTATAGGAAAAATGTTGCGGTAGTTCTTTGGTTATAGCATCCCAAGCCGTGGGGTGACCCTTCCACGTGGAAGGGGACGCTGATCTGCATCAATTCTAAA
>OLOQ01002092.1_pt1 | contig 17201 bp, 15 predicted proteins | sample 1673101 | NCBI WGS metagenome assembly OLOQ01 (sample SAMEA3136754, study PRJEB25190) | human gut metagenome | biome: human gut; feature: human-associated habitat; material: faeces | place: Austria | collected 2013 | reverse complement strand
TTTGCACCTATTAGAGGGCGCAGGTGGGGAGAATATTCAAAGACGCTGAGATTTTTTGCAAAAAAGGCCGCCGGTTGTATCCGGCGGCACGATAAAGCGCTTTGCACCTATTAGAGGGCGCAGGTGGGGAGAATATTCAAAGACGCTGAGATTTTCTGCAAAAAAAGGCCGCCGGTTGTATCCGGCGGCACGATGGGAAAAATCGAATTATTCGGCAGGAGTAGCCAGCTTAACGGCTTCTTCCCAGGCAGCCTTGAGCTGCACGTCGGTCATATCGCCGACTTCAAACTGAGAATAGGCCATCGATTCAGGCATTTCCACCTGCACATCGGGCGTGATGCCAATCTTGTGTACGGCGTTGCCGTTGGGGGTAAAATACTCGCAGTAGGTAAACTGGAAGCCTGTTTCGCCGTCGGAGAGCGGGATCACCTGCTGCATGATGCCCTTGCCAAAGGTGGTGGTACCCACGATGGTGGCGCGCTTATGATCCTGCAGGCAGCCGGAGAGAATTTCGCTGGAGGAGGCGGAGCTGCCGTTGACCAGCAGCACCAGGGGAATATTGTCCGCGCCGGCGCTGGTATAGCGCGGATCGGTGTAATCCTCCGTGCGGGTCTTGGAATACACTACCAGCTGCTTATCTAGGAAGCGATCGGCCACGCTGACCGCATCGTCCACCCAACCGCCGGGGTTGTCGCGCAGATCTAGGATCAGGCTCGTGGCGCCCTGCTTTTCCAGCGCATCCACCGCGGCGTTGAAATCCACCACCAGCGACTCGGTGGAGAACTGATAGATAATCACATAGCCCACGTTGTTATCCAGCATCGTGTAATCGATGTTGTTCATGTGGATGGGCGCGCGCAGCACATTAAAGGTGAGATACTCGCCGTTGCGGTACACCTCTACCTCCACCGTTTCACCCACCAGGCCGCGCATGACGTTGACGGCCATCTGCATGGTTTCGGTGTTGACCTCGATATCGGCCACGCGCACCAGCACGTCGCCCTTGCGCAGGCCGGCGGCCTCGGCGGGGGTATCGCGGAATACGCGGGTGATGGTGACGGAGTAATCGCGGTAATCGCCCAGCAGCTGGATGCCTATGCCGGTGTATTCGCCTTCCTCCTCGCTCCAAAGATCAGACCAGGATTCAGCGTCGTAATAGAAAGTGTAGGTATCTTCCAGCCCCGCCAGCAGGCCCTGCACGGCCATGTCCATCATGGCGTCGGTGTCGGGCTCTTGATAGTAGTAGGCTTGGATGTACTGCAGCACCTCGTCTAACTTGGCATACTGTGCCAGCCGGTCGTATTCCTCGCGGCTGATGGTGACGGTGCCGCCCCGGCGGCTGTCGCCCAGCGCCTGATAGGCCACCAGCGTGCCGCACAGCAGGGTCAGGATCACGGTGAAAATCAAAAGACGTTTTTTCATGGCAGGCCTCCGTATAGATTAGAGGGTCTTTTTGGCCTTGTTGGCCGCGCACTTTTTCATTTCAAGCAGCATTTTGAAGGTTACAGCGTCGTCAAAGCTGCGCAGGTTCAGGCCGATCTGGCGCTGCACTTTATCCAGACGGTACACCAGGGTGTTGCGGTGGATGTACAGCTGCCGCGCGGTATCGGAAAGATTCAGATCCTTGCGGAAGAACATTTCAACGGTGTAGAGAATTTCCTCGCTGAACAGGCGGGAGGTGCGGCGGTTGAACAGCAGGCTGTGGTAATGCGCGGCGGTTTCGGGCGGAATATCGGCCAGGAAGCGCTCCAGCAGGAGCGAGCTGTATACATGGATGGTTTCATCCTCGCGGTAGATGCGGCCGATCTCGATGGCGCGGCGCGCCTGGCGATAGCTTTGGTGCAGTTCGCCCGCGTTCTGGGCGATATCGCCGATGCCTACTGTCAGCGGCAAGCCCGTTTCCTCCTGGACGGTTTCCTGCAGGGCGGCGGCAAACTGCTTGAGATCCTCCAATTCGTCCATGCCGGCAGTGCATTTGATCAGCGCGGCGGTGTGGTTATCCATGGCAATCAGCACGTCGTTGGGGGACATGGGGATGACCTCGGACAGGATATCCCGCGCGGAGCGGCCCTGCACCTGAATCATATGCAGCAGCAGCACGCACCGGCTCAGCTGCGCGGGGATGCGGTATTCGCTGATGGCCGCGTCCAGCTCGGCCACGGAAAGCTCATTGAGCAGGATGCGCTGATAGGCGCTGCCGATGCCACCGCTGGTGGCGGACAATTGCACCAGCGCCTCGATCAGGTTTTTGGCCATGCGCAGCACGTCGTCGGGCGTGCCCTCGGGGGCGCAAAGCAGGCAACCGGCCTTGGGCACGCGCAGATACCGCGCGCCAAACATGGTGGCGATGGTATTCTCATCCGTGATATCCGGCAGGGGACGCAGCGTATCGTCGTGCGGAACCAGGCAGGCGCCGCCCTCGTCCAGCAGGGACAGACGGCATTGAAGCTGTTCAAAAATCTGGGCAATCTTAGCCAAGAGCTGTTGATCCATGCGCAATGGCTCCTTTCGCGCGCGGGGGCGCGGTTCGTATATTTATATACATTATAACATAGAATCGCGGCGAATAAAAGGGGACGCGAACAGTTTTCCCTTTTGTTACAGGTTCATGCGCAATTATCGTATAATTCGCCGCATGCAGGACACGATAAAGGCAAACGTTTTTTGCGGAGGCGGAGAAAATGACGATCGGTTCCATTTTGCTTGCGGCTTCGGCGGTGCTGGTGCTGCTGGGGGTAGGCCAGCGCGTGCTGGATAAAATGCGCCTAAGCGACCGCGCGGCGCTGATATTGATTGCGGCCATGTTTGTGGGCGGGCTGATTCCCGATATCCGCCTGGGATTGGTGCGCATTAACATCGGCGGCGCGCTCATCCCGCTGGGCGTGTGCGTGTACCTGCTGGTATCGGCGGTCAGGATATGCGCGGCACGCCGAACATCCTGCTTGACGACGGCCATCTGCCCCACATTCTGGGCGCGCTGATTACGGCGGGCGTGGTGTATCTGCTATCGCGCGTGATGCCCAGCGAACCGGAAAACATCATCCTTGATCCTGTGTATGCCTGCGGCGTAGCGGGCGGCATTGTGGGCTATGTGCTGGGGCGTTCGCGCCGTGGGGCCTTTATATCGGGCGTGATGGGCGTGCTGCTGGCCGATCTGATTACCGCCATCGTGGTATGGGCGGGCGGCGTATCGCAGCCATTGACGCTGGGTGGCGCGGGAATCTTCGACACGGCGGTCATTAGCGGTATCATCGCCGTGCTGCTGGCCGAGATCATCGGCGAGACATTGGAGCGCGCGGCGCGGGCCAACGGCGTTGCGCCCAACCCTGCCCGCGTACATATGCCGCGAAAGGAGAGAGATAAGTAATGAAAAAGAGTGTTGCCTGCCTGCTGGCGCTGTTATTGCTGGCGGTTCCGCTGCTTGCCTGGGCGGAAGGGGAAACGATATACAGCATTGTGGACGCGCAGGGGCAGTATATCACGCATTTTGTTGGCGAGCCTGCGCAGGGTGATGAGTACATTGCTCATGACAATAGTCACTATGTGATCACGGCGGTGGACGTGGCCGCCCATACCGCGCAGGCCGAGAAAAAGGGCGCGTATCCCATGCCCGACGTATCCTGGCTGAGCGAGGACAGCCGCGCGGTATCCTCCGGCACGCAGCGGCATGCCGTTGCGCTGTACTGCACCCACAGCGATGAAAGCTACGAGCCTACTGACGGCGCGTCCAGCATCACCCCGCGCGGCAGCATTTATGATGTGGCGCAGGCGCTCAAGAGCAACCTGGAGCAGCGTGGCGTGAAGGTATATTATGATGACAGCACGCACCTGCCGCATGATTCAGGCGCGTATAAGCGCAGCCGCAGCACGGCGGCCAACCTGCTGGAAAACGGCGTGGACGCGATCTTTGATATTCACCGCGACGGCATCAAGGATCCTGCCCAGTATGAAACAACCATCAAGGGTGAAGAGGCCAGCATGGTGCGTCTGCTGGTGGGGCGCGCCAATCAGAACCAGGCTGAAAACAAGGAGTTCGCCGTGGAGCTTAAGGCTGTGGCGGACAAGCTGTATCCTGAGCTAATCCGCGATATTTATATTGGAAAGGGTACCTATAATCAGGACTTATCGCCCAACTCCGTGCTGCTGGAATTTGGCACCCATACCATCGATAAGGAGCGCGCCGAAAACGCGACGCAGTACATGGCCGCGGCCATTGAGAAAACGCTCTACGGCGGGGTATCCGGAGCGGCAGGCGAGGGGCAGAGCGCACAGAACGCCAAGTCCCGCGATCACAGCGCGTGGATCAGCATTGCCTGGATTGCGGGCGTGCTGTTGGTGGGCGCGTGCGTGTATGGCGTCGCCTCAACCGGTAGCCTGAAAGCGGGCTTTTCCAAGGTGGGAAACGGCTTTAAGGAAATGACTGGCGGAATATTTAACAAAAAGAACAAAGAATAAACAAAATTTTCCGCCATGCATTGACAGGCGTGCAATCGTGCTTTAAAATGGGAAAAATGCCAAGGGAGGTTGCTGAAGATGCTGCAGGATCATATTCGAGAGGGCCTGACGTTCGACGATGTTTTGCTGGTACCGCGCAAGAGCGAGGTGCTGCCCAAGGACGCCGATTTGTCCATCCAGCTGACAAGCAAAATCAAGCTGAATATTCCCATTCTTTCCGCCGCCATGGATACCGTCACCGAGGCCAAGATGGCCATCGCGCTGGCTCGCGAGGGCGGCATGGGTGTAATCCACAAAAATATGACCATTGCCGAGCAGGCCGCGCAGGTGGATAAGGTAAAGCGCAGCGAGCACGGCGTAATCACCGATCCCTTTTTCCTGTCGCCCACGCACCTGATTGCCGACGCCAAGCTGATGATGAGCAAATATCGCATCAGCGGCGTGCCCATCACCGAAAACAAGCGTCTGGTGGGCATCCTGACCAACCGCGATCTCCGCTTTGAAACCGATGATAACCGCCAGATTGGCGAAGTGATGACCAAGGAAAACCTGATCACCGCGCCCGTGGGTACCACGCTTGAGGAGGCCAAGGCCATCCTGGCCCGCCACCGCATTGAAAAACTGCCCATCGTGGATGAGCATTATAACCTCTGCGGCCTGATCACTATCAAGGATATCGAAAAGGCCACCAAGTATCCCAACAGCGCGCGCGATGCGAACGGCCGCCTGCTGTGCGCCGCCGCCGTGGGCGTTAGCCGCGATACCATGGCCCGCATCCGCGCCCTGGTGGAAGCCAAGGTGGACGTCATTTCCATCGATACCGCGCACGGCCACAGCATGGGCGTGCTGCATACCATCGAGGAAATCCGCCATCAGTTCCCCGATATTCAGCTCTTTGCCGGCAATGTGGCCACCGCCGCTGCAACGCACGATCTGATTTCCGCGGGCGTTGACTGCATCAAGGTAGGCATTGGCCCCGGCTCCATCTGCACCACGCGCGTGGTGGCCGGCATCGGCGTGCCCCAGATTACCGCCGTGGCGGACTGCGCCAATGAGGCGGATAAGCACGGCATCCGTGTGATCGCCGACGGCGGCATCAAGTATTCCGGCGATATCGCCAAGGCTATTGCCGCGGGCGCGTCTGCGGTGATGCTGGGCGGCGTGCTGGCCGGCACGGAGGAAAGCCCTGGTGCGATGGAAATCTACCAGGGTCGTTCCTTCAAGGTATATCGCGGCATGGGTTCCATGGGCGCGATGGAGCAGGCTCAGGGCAGCCGCGACCGCTACTTCCAGGAGGACGCCAAGAAGCTGGTCCCCGAAGGCGTGGAAGGCCGCGTACCCTTCAAGGGCCCCCTGGCCGATACGGTGTTCCAGATGGTGGGCGGTCTGCGCTCCAGCATGGGCTACTGCGGCGCAAAGGATATCGACGCGCTGCGACGCGACGGCGAGTTTATCCGTATCACCAACGCGGGACTGCAGGAGAGCCATCCCCACGATATCTATATCACCCGCGAAGCGCCTAACTATTCCCGCAGCAACGCTTAAATGCCTGCTTTTCGGCCGCCGCGCAAAAGCGCGGCGGTTTTTGCGTGCAAACAATGGAAAACCCTTGACAGCGCGGATAAATATCACTATGATGGGTAACGTTTTTTTGAATGCTGCATGATGATGAAAGAGGCGCTTTACGGATGGAGATTAAACGCGAAAACCCCGCATCCCGGCAGACCAGGATCGCTGCCTTTGTACGCAAAAACACGGTGCTGCTGATTGCTCTGGCGTTGGCGGTGCTGTCCATAGCACTGGTGCCGCCCGACGAAGCCTACGCAGGCTATTATGACCTGAAAACCCTGTGCTGCCTGTTTGGGACGCTGGCAGTGGTGTGCGCGCTGAAGAATATTCACTTTTTCTCTATCCTGGCGCAGCGCATCATCGTGCTTACCGGCAGTGAGCGCACGGCGGCGCTGGCACTGGTGTACATCACCTTTATCGGCTCCATGCTCATCGCCAACGATATGGCGCTGATCACCTTTCTGCCGCTGGGCTACTTTGTATTCTCCGTAACGGATAGCAAGCGCGATATGGCGGTGGTGTTTATCCTGCAAAACATTGCGGCCAACCTGGGCGGCATGCTTACACCCTTTGGCAACCCGCAGAATCTGTATCTGTACGCGCACTATCACATTGCAAATGGTGAGTTTGTATCCATCATGTTTCCGCCCTTTGCGGTGTCCATTGCGCTCATTACGATGTGCTGCCTGCTGCTGCCCAAGCGCGCGCTGCGCATTCAGGCCAGTCAGCAGGGGCAAGGCATGCGCCTGCCGCCTGCGCGCACGGCCTTTTATCTTGCGCTGTTTGCGCTGACGATATTGATGGTGTTCCGTCTGCTGCCTGCCTGGCTAGTGCTGGCGATATTGATCGTATCGCTTCTGATTGCCGATCGCAAGGCGCTAAAGATGGTGGATTACTGCCTGCTGCTGACCTTTGTGTGCTTCTTTACCTTTGCGGGCAACATGGCGCGGCTTGCGCCTGTGCGCAATGTGTTTTCGTCTTTACTGCAAAGAAACACGCTGCTCACTGCCGTGCTGTCCTGCCAGTGCATCAGCAATGTGCCCTCGGCCATTTTGCTTTCGCAGTTTACGCAGAATTATCCTGCTCTGCTGGTGGGCGTGAACATTGGCGGCGCGGGCACGCTGATTGCCTCCCTGGCCAGCCTGATTACCTTTCGGGAGTTCAGCGCGCATTATCGCGGCGAGGGGCGCTTTTATATCAAACTGTTTTCGGCTTTTAATTTCTCCTTTTTGCTGATATTGACGCTGTTTTCGCTGTTTGTGTGCAGAATCAGCTGAGTAAGCGGGCTTGCTTCCTTAAAAATTGCTTTTCAGAGTGCAAAAAGGCGCAATCGCACTTGACAGGGAAAAATAAGCGACGGTATAATAATTTGAATAAACAGCTTACTGGAGGATGACGTATGGCAAAGCGTTGGCTTGCGCTGATATTGGGAATTCTGATGGCTTTTCCGCTGTCTGCCTGGGCGGAGGGTTCTGCCGCCATGCAGATCGAAGCATCGCCGCACAGCGCGCGCTTTACCTATACCAACTCCACGCAGCGGTTTATCCTGGTGGAATACAAAACCACCGGCGATTATGGCAAGCTGGTTCTGTATAGCGAAAACGGCGCGTTTACCGGCGAATGCAGCCTTCCCGCTTCCTTTGAGCGCGAGCCGCTGATCCTGACCGTCAGCACGCTGGACGGCAAGGTGCTGGGGCGTTATGAAGCCACTACGGTCGCTGTGGCGTATCCCACGCCTGCAGAGAACCTGCCTGCGGCTGAGCGCAAGGCAGCCACCGCGCGCAATCTATCGCTGACCTATGACGGCGAGGGCGTGCATTACAGCTTTGACGCGCCCGGCCATACCCAACTGTGGCTGCGCTGCCGCAGCGGCCAGGAGAAGCACGAGCTGCCCATCTATCCCGGCGAGAACTGGCATTTTGAGGGCACGCTGCCTATGAACTGCACCTATAACGATGCCTATCTTTTCCTGCGCATCAGCTCGGCCAATAAGAGCAGCGTGCTCTATGAGGACGACAGCCTGGACACTTATCTGGAAATGCCTGCCGCTGCCGAGCAGGCGGCCGAGGGGCGGCTCAAGGGCGTGACCGTGTGCATCGATCCTGGCCATCAGCGTCAGACGCAGGTGGAAACAGTCAAGCGCGCGCCCAATATGTCCGAGCGCGTAACCACCCGCGTGGGCAGCGCCAGCGGCATGGCAACGGGCCGCAAGGAATCCATTGTGACGCTGGAAGTGGGCGTGCTGCTGCGCGATTTGCTGCTGGCCGAGGGCGCCACGGTGGTGATGACCCGCGATACCCAGAAGACCTTTGTCGGTATGCTGGAGCGCGCTGATATTCCCAACAATGCGGGCGCGGACTTTGTGCTGCGGCTGCACTGCAACTCGGGCAATCAGTGGGCCAAGGGCATTCAGGTGTATTGTCCCAGCGATTCCTCCTATGCCCACGAAGTGGCGGATATGGATACCTATCGTACCATGGGCAATACGCTGCTGTCGGCCATCAAGACTGCCACGGGCCAAACGCGTGGCGACTGCACGCTCAATAACAGTTATGTGGGCAACAACTGGTCCAAGATGCCCTCGTTCCTGGTGGAGATGGGGTATATGACCAGCCAGGAAGAGGACTATCTGCTTTCTACCCCTGTTTATCAGCAGTGGCTGGCACAGGGTATGGTGGAGGGTGTTGTGCAGCTGGCGCAGCTGCGCGGGCTGATTGACAAACAATAACGATTAAAACAAGAAAGGCGAAATCTCGTGTCAGAAGCTGAAACGATACGTTTTGACTCGCTGGATATCTCCGGCGAGGTGCTGCGGGCGGTGGCAAAAATGGGCTTCACCGCTATGACCCCGGTGCAGGCGCGCACCATTCCTGTGATGATGGCGCGCAACGACGTCATTGCCATTGCCCCTACGGGCACAGGCAAAACCTGCGCCTTCGGCATCCCGATGCTGGAGTATTTGCAGCTGAAAGAGGATTACATTCAGGAGCTGGTTATCGCCCCTACCCGTGAGCTGGCTGTGCAGATTGCCCAGGAGCTCTCCGCCCTGGCACGCTATATTCCCGAGGCGCGCATTGCTACGCTGTACGGCGGTCAGCCCATTGCCAAGCAGATGCAGCAGCTCAAGCGCAAGCCGCAGATTGTGGTGGCTACGCCCGGCCGTATGCTGGATATGATGCACCGTGGCCTGGCGCGCGTGGATCGCGTGCACACCATGGTGATCGACGAGGCGGACGAGATGCTCAAGATGGGCTTTGTCAAGGACGTCACCTCCATCATCGAGGCCACCCCACAGGATCGTCAGCTGGTGATGTTCTCTGCCACTACCAATCAGGATGTAATGACCATTAGCTGGAAGTATCAGTACCAGCCGGTGGAAATCACCGTAGAGGCCGTGGCCGAAAACAAGCCGCAGATTGCCCAGTATATCATTGAGGCCGATCGCCAGAACAAGGAAGACCGCCTGCTGTATCTGTTGGACGCGGACGAGTATCACCGCATTATCATCTTTACCAACACCAAGTTTATGACCGACCGGCTGTGCAGCTTCCTGCAAAAGAAGGGCTATGATGCGCAGTGCATCCACGGCGATATTCCGCAGGGCAAGCGCACCAAGGTGATGAACGATTTCAAGCACGGCAAGTTCCCCATCCTGGTATGCACGGATGTGGCTGCGCGCGGCATCGATGTGTTTGATGTCGAGGCCGTGATCAACTATGACCTGCCGCAGGAGAACGAATACTACACGCACCGTATCGGCCGCACGGGCCGAGCCAAGCGCCACGGCGTGGCGTTTACGCTGATGAGTTTTCAGGAGTCTGTGCGCATGGATGAGATCCTGCGTTATTTGCAGGGCGATAAGCCTGAAAAGCTGGAATTTGACGAAATGGGCGTGCTGCGTCATGCCGACGGCAGCGCGTTCTTTGAAAATGTATAACAAACAACAAGGAGGACGCAACCTATGCTTACTTCCCGCGATATCGCCAAGATGCTGGATCACAGCACCCTTCAGCCCTTCCTGACGGAAAAGGACATCCGTCATGGCTGCGAGGTAGCCATCAAGTATGGCACCGCCACCGTGTGCGCTCGTCCGCAGGATATGGAAATCGTTGTGCCTATGCTGAATGGTACGGGCGTGCTGCCCTGCACGGTGATTGGCTTCCCGCACGGCGCGCACACCATGGAAATCAAGGCCATGGAAGCCGCCCGCGCACTGGAGGACGGCTGCCGCGAGCTGGATATGGTGATCAACATCGGTCGCATGCTGGGCGGCGATTACGACTATGTGGAGCGCGAAATCAAGGCCCTGGCCGAGCTGTGCCATGATCAGGAAGCCATCCTGAAAGTCATCATCGAAACCTGCTACCTCAGCGACGAGCAGAAGGTGAAGGCCTGCCAGCTGAGCGAAAGCGCGGGCGCGGACTTTGTAAAGACCAGCACGGGCTATGGCACCGCGGGCGCGAAGATTGCCGACGTGGCGCTGATGCGCCGCACGGTATCCGACCGCGTGCGGGTCAAGGCCAGCGGCGGCATCCGTAATCTGGATACCGTGCTGTCCTGCCGTGCGGTGGGCGCGGCGCGCTGCGGCGTATCCGCCACCGAGGCAATCATGGAGGAGGCCATTCGCCGCGAGCGGGAGGGCACGCTGGTGATGCCCGAAAACCTGACCGAAATGAACGGCGGTTATTAAAATAAAAGCAAGCAGGCTGTCTCTCATGCTCAAGGGCATGCGGGGCAGCCTGCTTTTTGCGTTAAAAACGGTACTTTCTTGTGCAAAGAAAGTACCGCAAAATGGAATTTGCCGTTTAGGAGCGATTGCAGAAGGCGTTGATTACACCTGTCAGCGACAGCACAATCAAGAGAACAGGATTAATGACTTGATAAACGTGATGCGTTATTTAACGCACTCCCGGAACTTGGCAATGGCTTCGTCCATGGGCATGGACTTGGTGAACACGCTGGAGGAGCCGCATACAAAGATATCGGCGCTCTGTGCGCGCATCTTGGGGGCCATTTCAAAGCTGCAATTGCCGTCCACCTCGATGGGCAGGTGCGCAAGGCCATGCTTGGCCAGCAGCTCGCGGGTTTCGTGAATCTTAGCAATCGTCTCGGGCACGGCCTTCTGGCCGGCAAAGCCGGGATTGACCGTCATCACCAGCACGCCGTCAATCAGATCGATCACATCCTTCAGCACCGATACGGGCGTGGGGGGATTGATGGCCGCCAGGGGCTTCGCGCCTGCATCGCGCACCATTTGCAGGGCCTGCCGCCAGTTCTTGGTGCTTTCATGGTGAACGCTTACAAACTCGCCCGGCTGAAAATCAAACCAGCTGATTTTCTTTTCCGGCTCGGTAATCATCAGGTGAATATCCAGCGGAATGCTGGTCAGCTTGCGCAGCTGCTTTACATAATCGGTGCCCAGCATCAGGTTTGGCACAAAGCAGCCGTCCATTACGTCGATATGCAGATATTCAATTCCGGCCTTTTCAAAGGCGCGCAGGGTTTCATCCAGCTTGTCAATCTGCGCGCACATCATCGAGGGAGCCAACATGCCCATGGTTTGATCCTCCGTATCCATTTGATTGCTTGGGCGCACACGCGCCTAAGACAGTATGCCGCAATTTATCCGCCGCGTCAAGCAAAAAATGCGGAGAACGCCGTGCCAGCCCGAGCGCTGAAAAGGGGCTGCCGGTTTGGCAGCCCCTCAGGTTAATGCTTGGGCGGGCTGCGTTATTCGCTTTTTTGCCTGCTCTTTTCATCTGCGAGGAACGCATGGCCAATCGCCATTCCCGCAAGCGAGGCAGCCGTTCCGATCAGAAAAAAGGTGAGCGTTTGCAAATCGAGCTGATTGAAAAGGGAGCTTTCCCTCGTGCCATCGCCCGCATAGATGGAAAGCATGAACATCACGCCCAAGCCAATGGATACAAGCCACTTGCGCTTTCCCCAAAGATTGTTTTTCCCAATCAAAAATGACAGGATTATCGTCGACGCCGGCAGCACAAGCCATTGAAACGCGCCTGCCTGCGCCTGAGCGATCCCTCCCGTGGAAAAAAACATGACGCCGCGATGTTGAGCGCCCATATCACCAGATAGGATATCACCAGTATCAGCCTGGACAGCCTGGCCTTGCTTTTTACCGTGTTTGTGATCTCCTCAATATAATCCAGATAGCCTTTCATCGATGCTTCTCCTTTCAACAGGTAATCAAGACTGACGCCGTATAAATCACTCATTTTCAGCACGCTGACGATATCGGGATAGGATCTTTCATTCTCCCAGTTCGATACCGTCTGCCTGCTGACGCCAAGCGCCTCCGAGGCCTGCTCCTGCGTGATCCTCGCGTCCGTTCTTGACTTTTTGATTTTGCTGCCAATGTCCATGTGCCTGCCCTCCTTGCATTAACCTGATCTGGATGATACCTGATATGAAAAGCCCTGTCCATCAAAGCGCTTTTACAGGGCGGAATTTCCCTGTCAAAATGCTTTTACATCGCTGGGACGCAGCGGTCAAGCTGCGCGCCCTGCGCCGGAAGCCGGTTTCCGCGCCTCCCGCAGCCGAAGCTGGGTGCCCGCAGGGCCTGCCTGCCGGTGAACGGCTCCTTTCAGAGTTTAGCACAGGCCGCATCAGTTTTCCACCGCTTTTGCGCCCGATGCCCCAAACGGACAGCCTCCGCCGCCCGGCCGCCTGCGGGAAAAACAGCAAAGCGCGCCTGTCTGCCGCGGCACAAAAAGCAGCGGGCGCTGTTTTTGCCGTTTGGGCGGATAAATGTGTGATTTTCAGGCTTTTTTGATTGCATTGCACCCGCGCAAGTGCTATAATTGAGCGGATTCAGGATAACGGGAGGGGTTTTTGCTATGAAGCTTGCTAACATGCTGGGCGATCGTTTCCGCGAGACGCCGGCAGATTGCCAGATTATCAGCCAGATTTTTATGATCCGCGGCGGCTATATGAAGCAGGTTGCCAACGGCATCTATTCGCTGAATATGCCTGCGCGGCGCATTGTGCGCAAAATTGAAAACATCTTGCGCGAGGAAATGGACGCCATCGACGGCCAGGAAGTACTCTTTCCCGTGGTGATGCCCGCCGACCTGTGGCGCGAAAGCGGCCGCTATGATAAGATTGGCAGCGAGCTGGCGCGCTTTAAGGATCGCAGCGGCAACGATATGGTGCTGGGTATGACCCATGAGGAAGCCAGCGTGCAGCTGGTGCGCGGCACGCCCAAGCCCGAGTCCGCCTTCCCCTTCATGATCTATCAGATTCAGACCAAGTTCCGTGATGAGCCCCGCGCCCGCGGCGGTCTGATCCGCGTGCGCGAGTTTACGATGAAGGACGCTTACTCCTTCCACACCTCGCAGGCCGATCTGGAAAAATACTATGATCGCTGCTATCATGCCTATGAGCGCATCTTTGCCCGCTGCGGTGTGCCGGAGGTGGTGGCCGTCAAGTCTGACAGCGGCATGATGGGCGGCAATATCTCCCATGAGTTCATGCTGCTTACCGATATCGGCGAGGATACCATCGTCACCTGCCCCGAGTGCGGCTATCGCTCCAACATGGAAGCGGCCGACTGCGTGGTGGTTAACGAAAAGATCGGCGAAGCGCCGCTGACCAAGGTGGCCACGCCCGATCAGACGATCATGGAGGATGTGTGCGCCTTCCTGCATACCGATCTGAAGAACGCCCTCAAGGCCGTTGTCTATCAGGAAAATCTGACCGACAAGTACATCGTCGTGTTCATCCGCGGCGATCTGGAGGTCAACGAGACCAAGCTGCGCAATTTCGTGGGCTGCGAGATTCACCCTGCCGATATTACCGAGGACAGCGGCATCGTCAAGGGCTTTATCGGCCCGGTTAACTTTAAGGGAAACGCGCGCGTGCTGTTTGATAAATCGCTGGACGGTACGGACAACCTGGTGTGCGGCGCAAACGAGGAAGGTTATCACTATACCGGCCTGAACCTGGAGCGAGATGTGAAGGTGGAATCCTTCTGTGATGTGGCCAAGCCCGTTGCGGGCGGTATCTGCCCCGTGTGTGGCAAGCACAGCATCAACATCAGCCGCGGCATCGAGGTGGGCAATATCTTCCAGCTGGGAACCAAGTATTCCCATGCCATGGGTTTGCAGTTCCAGAACAAGAACGGCGGCTTGGAGGACGTGATCATGGGCTGCTACGGCATCGGCGTGGGCCGTCTGTGCGCTTCTGTGTGCGAGGTGCGGCATGACGATTACGGCCCCATCTGGCCCATTAGCATCGCGCCCTGGCAGGTGCATCTGTGCGCCATGCGCGTGGATAAGCCCGAGGTACGCGAGGCGGCCGACGCGCTGTACGATAAGCTGCAGAAGGCTGGCGTAGAGGTGATCTACGATGATCGCGCGGTCAGCGCGGGCGTGATGTTCTCCGATGCCGATCTGCTGGGCGTGCCCGTGCGCGTGGTGGTCAGCCCCAAGACGCTGGCGCGCGGCGCGGTGGAGGTCTCCGCGCGCGATAAGTCCTTCCGCCAGGATGCGGCGGTGGAATATGCCTGCGAGGAAATTCAGGGTATCGTCAAGGATATGCTGTCCCGCTGCTCTGCCGACTGAGCAATCAGAATATAACGCTGCGCCCCTTCCGGGTTGTAACACCGGAAGGGGCGCAGTTTTTATGTTCACATAAACGGTTCTTTTTACTTTTTCATGCTGGCGCTGATCAAACCCAAAAACAGCGGATGCGGATGGGTGGGACGGCTCTTAAACTCTGGATGATACTGCACGCCCACAAAGAAGGGCTGCTCGCTCAGCTCCACGGCCTCTACCAGACGGCCGTCAGGGGATACGCCGCACAAGGTCAGGCCGGCATTGCGGATTTCATCACGATAGAGATTGTTAAACTCATAGCGATGGCGATGGCGTTCGCTGATTTGCTCCGCGCCGTAGCAGCGCGCCAGCGTGGTGCCGGGCTGCACCATGCAAGGATATGCGCCCAGGCGCAGCGTGCCGCCCTTGTCGATTTCATCATTCTGATCGGGCATGAAATCTACCACCGAATGCGTACCGTTGGGATTGAACTCGTGCGAGTTCGCATCCGCCCAGCCGACCACATGGCGGGCAAACTCAATCACCGCCACCTGCATACCCAGACAAATGCCCAGGTAAGGCTTGGCGGTTTCACGCGCATACCGCGCGGCGGCGATCATGCCCTCGATGCCGCGCTCACCAAAGCCGCCGGGCACCAGAATGCCGTCCGCTTCGCTCAGCATTTCGGCCATGTTGCCCTCATTGATGGTTTCGGAATCCACATAGTCGATATGTACGCTGCGGCCCAGCGCGTAGGCTGCGTGGCGCAGCGCCTCGGTGACGGACAGGTAAGCGTCGTGCAGCTGCATATACTTGCCCACCATGGCGATGCGCACAGTGCCCTGGGGATGGCGGATGCGATCCACCATTTCGCGCCACTGCGTCATATCCGGGGCGGGCGCTTCGATCTGTAATTCGCGGCAGACGATATCGGATAGGTGCGCTTCCTCCAGCATCAGCGGGGCTTCATACAGGATGGGCAGGGTAGTGTTTTCAATTACGCAGTCAGGACGGACGTTGCAGAAGTTGGCGATCTTGCGGACGATGGAGGGATCTTCGATCTTTTCGTCCGTGCGAAGCACGATGATATCGGGGTTTACGCCCATACCCTGCAATTCCTTCACGGAGTGCTGGGTGGGCTTGGACTTATGCTCGCCCGAGGCGCGCAGGTAGGGCACCAGCGTGACGTGGATGTACAGCGCGTTGTGGGAACCGACCTCGCGGCCTACCTGGCGGATGGCCTCGATAAAGGGCTGGCTTTCGATATCGCCCGTGGTGCCGCCCACCTCGGTGATGACCACGTCCGCATTGGTCTTTTTGCCTACCTGATAGATAAAGTGCTTGATTTCGTCGGTAACGTGGGGGATGATCTGCACCGTGCCGCCCAGGTATTCGCCGCGGCGTTCCCGGCTGAGAACGCGGGAGAATACCTTGCCGGTGGTCAGGTTGGAGTATTTGTTCAAATCTTCATCGATAAAACGCTCGTAATGGCCCAGATCCAGGTCTGTTTCAGCGCCGTCCTCGGTTACATACACTTCGCCGTGCTGGATGGGGCTCATGGTGCCGGGGTCTACGTTGATGTAGGGATCCAGCTTTTGCGCCGCGACCTTGAGCCCACGGTTTTTGAGCAGGCGGCCCAGAGACGCCGCCGTGATGCCCTTGCCCAGACCCGATACCACGCCGCCGGTTACGAAAATGTACTTTGTCATGTGTAGCGCTCCTTTCAGAATACGCCGGGCTGCCTGCCTGGCTGTGGAAAAGCGTTTTATCCAGGAAGATTTGCGAGAACATATGCTATTTTACCCGCGCCGGTTGACCTAAGCACGGACGTTCTGTATTGTATCACAAATCCATGGTGCTGCGCCAATAGCACAAGAAAAAAACATCGTTGGGGCGCTGAAGAAATTCCCCTGGGTAAGCACATCATCGTATATATTCTTGGACGATTGATAGGCTTCTTTTATTTTATCCGCCATATTGCTTTGCCATCCAATCTTCGTTCAATTCATTTTTCATGCCCGTGCCAAGCCTTGCTCAGCCAATCAGCACCGCGACGCCGGCCAGCGCAAGCGCAAGGATCGGGTACAGTATCGTGGCCAGGCTCCGCTTGATCAGCACGTCCTTCCAGGGCTTGATGTAAGGCACGCCCTCCATGCCCTTGATGCGCCAGATCTTGCTGTGTCCTACCCATAGCCGGTCGATCACAATCCCGCGCCGGTGTGCTTCTTCTATGTATGCCTTGGAATAGAAATACAGGCAGCGAAGCCCGCTGCTGCCTACCGCGCATTTTATCAGCAGAATATACAGCAAACAGTATCACGCAAGCTGCAACCGAATCGGCATTTGTACATTCTTCCTTGAACAGCTACGCTCATTAACGCTGCAGGGAGCCCACGCCTTTATCCTCGGATTTTGGGCTGATACTGCATACTGGATACATTATAGATGGTGATAAACGCCTTCGGGTCCTCGCGGTTGATAAAGCTCATCAGCTTCTGATATTCGCTTTTATCCACGATGGTGATGATCTCGTTATGCTTTTCAAAGTTATATGCGCCAATGGCCTCGTATATTGTATTTCCCCGGATCACCACTACCTGTTTACTTCTACAGCCGGAGACAATA
>OLOQ01002091.1_pt1 | contig 17211 bp, 13 predicted proteins | sample 1673101 | NCBI WGS metagenome assembly OLOQ01 (sample SAMEA3136754, study PRJEB25190) | human gut metagenome | biome: human gut; feature: human-associated habitat; material: faeces | place: Austria | collected 2013 | reverse complement strand
TTCAATTTTAGTATTGACTTTTTATTTGCAGGCTGAAGTAACGAGAATGCGACGCGCGGTCATTCAACATTGCATCATCTGCCCTGTGATAAAGCTTATTCCATAAGTTTATTCCTTCTGTTCTATCTTTATTTTTTCTTCGCTGGTGCAGGATCAGTAAGCTCAGGAATCGCACCTCCTGCGATTACCCATAGATAAAGGCTGGCAACGGTACCATAAGGGGAATATCTTTTTCGGTATCGTTCAAACTTAGCCTTATCTATTCATAGATAAAAAGTTAATTAACTTTGGTGTTTCTATCGGACAAATCATTTTTATGCCCGGTGTGGCGATTCAGTTTTTTATTGTATCCCTATGTATTGGTCAGAGCTTTGGCACAGAGATAACCATCATCTGGATCATAACCTCCATTATAACCAGTACGATTCTGACAATTGCAACACCGCCAATCCCCGGCGGAGGTTTATCCTGTTATACCATTTTATTTACACAATTAGGAATCCCTTCTGCAGGAATTGCATTAGTGATCAGTATAGAGTTACTTATGGATGCATTTTTAACAGCCTGCAATCTTGCGTTTCTGCAGACAGAGCTTGTACTTTCTGCAAAAAAACTAAACTTGCTGGATGAAGAAAAACTGCGGAAATAATTTTCCTGTCATCTGAATATATAAAACATACGGCCACCGGATTAACTGGTGGCCGCATATATATTCAGATGATATCATGTTTTATCATTTCACAGTAACCGTCAGTGCTACATATACACCGTTTTGTGCATATACCCATATCGTACAGGTTCCTTTACCAACTGCCTGGATAAGCCCTTCCGGGGTGACAGTGGCTACTGCTGTATTGCAACTTTCATAGCAGAGTTTTCTGTGGTGTCTGATCTTTTTGTCCTTTTTTATTTCTTTTGCTGTGATCTGTGCTGTTTTTCCTTTTTTTAGGGTTATTTTTGAAACATTCTTTTTGTTTCCGATCTTAGTTACGGAAACAGATTTTGCAATTCCGTATTTGCTGCCCTGTGTGATTACATGTATGGAGACAGATGTATCAGTAACTACCTTTTTTCCATCTACTATCTTATATGCTTTTACGATATATTTATAGAAAGTGCCTTTTTTCAGGTTTTTATGTGTCCATGTACGTCCGTTCGTAATAGTGGCAAGCTTTTGGTATTTGTACGTCTTTGTATTTGTATTGCAGCGGTTTCCATATACCAAATATCCGTCCACACCATCAAGTTTACTCCATTCTAAGGTTATGGAAGTTTTCGTCTGGTTTACAGAACGGACTTTTAAGCGTCCGAACCCTTTTGTTTTGTTAATTACAGGCTCATCAGGAATCTTCACTGTGATCGTTATTGAAGCTGTGTTTTTTCCATCCTCTGTAGTTACTGTAATTATTGCCATTCCATTTCCGATTGCTGTTACTTTACCATTCTCATCTACAGCAGCGATCATTTCATTTTCAGATTTCCAGATCAGTTTCTGGGCGTCTGCGTTCTCAGGTTCGATCTTAACTTTCAATTCTGTGGATTCACCAAGCTTCGTCAGTGTTTCCTTCTCTGCTTCAATCGAGATCTTCTCAATTTCTACAGGAATTTTTACGGTTACGGCTACGGTTGCGGTGTAATTTCCGCTTACGGATGTGACTGTGATCGTAGCTGTTCCATTTCCAACTGCAGTTACTTTACCCTTTTCGTCTACAGTTACCACATTTTCGTCACTGGACTTCCATTTTACCCGCGTATTATCTGCATAAGACGGAATTACCTCAGCGGTAAGCTGTGCAGTTTCATCTTTTCTGTTAAGAGTAAGTGTATCCGGAGATACCTTAATACCTGTTACCGGGTAACTTGGGATATAGATTGCCGGGATTGTTGCCGTTTCTTTGTATCCACAAACCTTACAGTTTCTTTCCTTCTCTCCTTCCACTCCGATTGATGCCTGCTTTATTACTGTCCAGCCATCAAATTGATGTGCTTCCTGTGCTGTATCCTCATTTCCAATGCTGCAGTGCTTCCAGTGGTTTGTTTTATCAGACTGCCAGGAATAAGAATGTTCAAACGCAGGAATTACAATAGATGCTGTTTCTTTAGATGTCGCTCCTGCTTGACTTGTAGCTGTTACCTCCACCTTATAGGTTCCCGCCTCAGAGACTGTAAGAGTTCCTCCTGTCTGACCATCCAGAGTCTGATTATCTTTATACCATTGATAGCTGTACGTAATGCCTTTATCGTCAAGCACATGCGTTGCCTTTGCCGTTAAAACAATTTTAGAAGACGGACAGCCTTTTTCTTTATCCGCTGAAACTTGGACTATTGGCTTTACCAGAGCCCATACTTCCCGTATTATCATATTGTCTGTGATCTCAGAATCAGGATCCCAGGTAGTATTGCCACTTTCATTAAACCATCCAGTTCTTACATAACCACGTATCACTGCCGCTTCAGGAACATCATTTGGGCTCACTTTTTCTCCCTTTATAAGATAAATACTTTTTTCTGGATTAAGCACAGGAAAATTAGTAATGTCAGCAAAAGTCCTCAATCTAACATTAACTTTAACTACCCATTTTAAAGTTGCTCCTTTTTTTACCAGCTCCCTGTTACTGCCTTCTTTAGAACAAAAGTGTGACTGATAATTCTTGGCTATAGATTCACTATCATATATAACTACTGACGTATCTGGATCGTCACCATATATAGGACTTACTAAAATAGGTTTGTTTACGTTAAATGAATCGTCCACATGAATAAGCGGACTATAATTTTTGCTGTCTGCAGCACAATAATCATCGGCAAGTGTTACGCTTCCCGTTATTACCGGACTGCCGCTAAGATACAGATCTGCGAAACCGGTATCTTCAGTCAGATTCGGATCCTCCCCCATCAAGACGATCGCATTTTCTTCAAGATTCTCTCCTGTTCCACTGTAATTATGTGCTATCGTTCCACCGAAAATTTCCACTTTCATATCATCTCGAGTTCCCTTAGAACATATAGCGAAAATACCGGCTCCGCTTTCATTCGCACAATTGCCGCTGATAGTTCCACCTTCTATATTAAGCAGACAACTACCAGCTTTCGTTCCCTCTGTGTATATCGCACCGCCTTTTGTTGCCTGATTATCATTGATTCCACCTTCCTTTATGTAAATGCTTGCTTGGTCCAAATATATTCCACCTCCATATGTTGCACGATGTCCACTGATTCGACCTCCATTAATATAAACATTTCCCCCATTCGCATATATTCCACCGCCTTTTGTTGCCTGACTGTCAATGATTTGACCTCCGTTTATGTTAATACTTGAGTTATCCGCATATATTCCACCGCCATACGTTGCACTATGTCTACTGATTATACCTTCATACACATTGACAGTTGCATTTTTCGCATATATTCCACCGCCATGCTTAACTGTGTTCTGCGTATCTCCCTGGATTTTACCACCATTCAGATTTAAAGTACCTTGTGATACATAAATACAACTTTTTCCCAGGAACGATTCAATCCTAGTACCTTTCCCTATAGTCAACGTTCCAGTCACCCTAATAGGATCATTAGAGAACTGGCAAGACCTACCATCCGGTGTTTCGTTATATATTTTTATATTATTTAGCGTTACATCACCACTTATATACAGCATACCTAACATATTGCTTTTTCCCGGGCGAAATGTCACATTGCTCAGTGTCATTTGACTATCGACCGTCACAGGATTAAGGAGATAAATAACACCATTTTGTGCAACAAGCCCTAATGCTTTCGAAAGAGTTTGTACAGCAGCCGTATCACTCTCTCCAGTATTATTATTGTTTCCCCGTGTCGGATCCAGGTAAACAACCGCTTTTTCTTCTGTCTGCGCAGCCGGAACACTGTCATCGTAAAAATCGCTTACAACTTCTGCATCATTTCCGCTGGAAAATCTCGCAGACTCCGCATCCCCATAGTCTTCTTCCATAAAAAGGGGATCCTGAAACTCTGTCAATTCTTTCTCAATACAGTCCGAATCCCCCATTGTATCTCCGCAGTTCGTATCAGACTCCACATCAACTGCCGGAATCTCTGCATTCCCGGAGATTATCGACTGGCTGTCATCTGTAAAAGTGTCTGCCAATACCGGAGTTACCGCCATCGTTGCGGACATAACGATACTCAATGCCCATGAGACAGTTTTTTTGAAACACTTTTTCTTCATACTTCCACCTTTCCTTTCTTTAATACATGATCTTCTGCGTCTTGACTCTTTTGTCCTCTTTTTCTGAATTTGATACATAATGCGGTAATCACGACTGCCACAGTAAAGGAAATGACAGCCACCAACACATAACCGCCTGCGTCCTCATGCAGCAGGATTGTACCGTACATTCCCGTAACGTTTATTGGCTTGTTTTGCATTATCCCCATTGCTCCCACGAGAGACAGGAATAACAGGGTACACAGAACAGACAGCCGGCAGACTGTGCGCCGCTCCTGGCGGCGGTGGTATTCATGCATTCGCTTTTTTACCAATTCAATACGCTTTTCTGTATCATACATACCTTCCATCCTCCTTTCATAAAAAAGTCCTAAAAAGTCTTTCACTTATATAGGTACAAAAAAAGCGAAAAACTCTCACCTGAAAATCAAATTTTTTCAAAAAAATTTGAGAGCTGCCGAAACAGCTCCCAAAAGAGGAAAATCAGGTTATATTATTGTATCGAACTGCGGAAGATCAGTTTTCCCGCTGCCAGGATCAGTACAGGCAGCAGATAAGCAATATACTGTGCTGCACTGCCATAGGCGATCAGAAGATTATAAATTGCATGAAAGGTGATTGCTGCTCCCAGCAGACCGCAGGTTCCGGCAATCTTCAGCCATGTTCTCTGCCACACATATGCAAGGCCACCGCCGACAATGGCTCCACAGATCACGTGCATGGCTCCAGTCCCAATACCACGGAAGAAAATAAAAGAAAAATGTCCGGCTCCGTTTTGGATCAGATAGCAGATATTTTCAAATGTGGCAAAGGAAAGAGCTATAACTACGGCGGTATTTTTAATCTGCTCTCTTTTCGGCTCAAATATCAGCAGATAAAAGAGCAATGGCAGAAATTTCATCACTTCCTCCACCACCGGGGCGATCTCTGTAGTAGTGGTAAAGGTGTCCGCTCTGTAAAGTGCGGCAAAAAAGGTGTTGATGTATGCAGAAAGCAGACAGGCACCCATCCCGGCAAGGCAGAACAGAAAGAATTTTCTCTGCCGCTTTCCCATACATAGAGTCGCGATCAGCAGGGGCGAGGCAATGCAGAGAAATACGTTTTCAATATAGGTCATGTCTGCACCGCCTTTCCTGTGGCCGGGAGCAGTGCGAACAGGCAGCCTGTAAGCAGAAGATCAAACCAGCAATAGGGATTGGAAATGGAATATCCCGGCCACAGACAGCCGGAGAGCCAAAGAGCATACTCCACCGCCACATAGCACAGCACCCCAATGTGAAAATACCGGATCTTACGTGCTGTTCCCGTCTGTATCAGAGCATAAATAAGCCCTCTGATGGAATGATAAGAAACAACGATCATCATGCCACACCAGAGCAGATTGGAAAGAATATCTCCAAAGGTGCAGTAAAACACACAAAGCGGAATGCCAATCAGAGGAGCTATCAGAGATTTCCGTGTCGAAAAGTCTCTTTCCTCTGCAGAGGAAAGGGTGTATTGCAGAAGATAAAGGAAAATCACGCTGGCTATCCAGCCGAACTCTGACACATAAAAGACCTGCGGCGTTTCAGAAAACAGAAGCAGATACAGCGTCCAGTAAAGAGAGCCAAGGGCAAAGCAGCCGTAAAAGCAGGTCAGCAGGAAATATATCTGTTTTCGATCTTTCAGATACCAGATGCCACTCAGACAAAAGCCCAGCAGGGTGACAGCGAATTGAAAAAGATTACTGATCAGCTCCATCTCCATTGTTCCCCTTTTGTTCCTCTGTCTGCTCCTCTTTGTTCAGCTGGCGGATGCGGAAGCACAGAATAGTCACGCAAACGCCGAGAATAAAAGCGAGCAGTCCGATTACCATATATCCCAGTGTGGTGCCGCCACCTAAAATTGTTGCTGCCGTTTCAAAGCCGGAAGAAGTACCGGGCGTAATCTGTCCGACAATACCTGGCATGACAAAGGAAACCCCAGCGATCACTGCAAGGCATGCCGCTATGCAGAATGCGGAGACAATCCGTCTGTGCCGCAGTCTCTGCTGTCGTTCTTTTTCCCCAATACGCCGTTTTACCTCAGCAATCCGTTCCTCATTTTTCAACATTCGTAATGCCCTCCCGTTTCAATAATCCGCGTAAACGCTCTTTTCCCCGGTACACCATATTTGTGATCTGCTTTACACTTTTCCCCATGACCTCAGCTGCCTGTTGATAGCTCATACCCTCAAAATAGGTCAGATAAAGAGCCTCCCGATAATCTGGATTTAACTCGTCCATGCAGAGATGCAGGATCTGGTTTCGCTCTTTTGTGCGGATGACCTCCTCCACCAGCGTTTGTGCCTCCGGTTCTCTGGCCAGGTCGTCAAGACTGAAGAAAATCCGCCGTCTGCTTTTGTGGCGCAAAGCCATGTGCCGCGCTGCTTTATAGAGGTAAGCCTTAAAACATCCGTCCCGGATGCGGGGCTTTTTCGTAAACAGCCAGGAAAAGGTTTCCATCATTAAATCCTCCGCTTCGTGGACATCATGCAGATAACCATCAATATATAAGGTCAGCGGGTCACCGTATTTTTTTATCAACAGTTCAAGTCCTGTCTCATCACCGCGCAGATATTGCCCATAGAGTTCTTCATCAGTGGCCATATCGTTCTTCCTTTCCAAATATTACTCCTCTGTTGTCAGATGAAAGCTCCAGGTTCGTGAATCATTTTTGTCTGCGAAGACATACAACATGTCAGGAGAAATCCCTGACAAAAAAATAACCAGAGCCTAAGCTCTGGTTAAATTCTCACTATTTTGTAACAGCCAGTACGGGAATCGAACCCGTGTTTTCGCCGTGAGAGGGCGACGTCTTAACCCCTTGACCAACTGGCCATTTGTTTATCTGTCGTTTGCTCTTCGCTGTCGACTCGTTTAATATACACCATCTTTTTCTAAAATGCAAGTACTTTTTTAAAAAAATTTCAATTTTTTTATTTTTCTCGAATTTTTCGTTCAAAAAGCCCTGTATTTATGCGGTTTTTGCCACAAAAAAATTTTTATTTTTTTGTTCCAGAAAAGAAATGCCATGGCAGCTCCACCGCTTTCCATGGCATTTCCCAGTTATTTATTTCTGTTTCTGACTGTTTCTTATTCCTCTATATCCTCCGCAGGCTCTGCCGGAATGAATACGCGGGATTTCTTTTCTTCGTGTTTATGAAGTGCTGCTTTCTCAGTTGCCTCAATACAGAATTCCATCTGAGAGTTAATCTGGGCTTTGCCTCGTTTATCCGGCTTCACATAAGTTCCATCCGGCTGCAGGATATGAGCTTTTACATTATCCTTAAACTCCAGATCAAGTACGTGTTCCAGCTCTTTCTTAATCTTCTCATCTTCCACAGGGAAAACAATCTCTACCCTGCGGTCAAGGTTACGCGGCATCCAGTCCGCACTTCCCATATAGATTTCCGGGTTTCCGCCGTTTTCAAAATAGAAAATACGGCTATGCTCCAGAAATTCCCCTACAATAGAACGGACATGAATATTTTCACTGATTCCCGGCACTCCTACTTTCAGACAGCAGATCCCCCTTACCAGAAGCTCCACCTGAACTCCGCAGGAAGATGCATGATACAATCCTGCAATAATCTTCGGATCACAGAGGGAATTCATCTTTGCGCGGATCAACGCCGGAAGTCCTTTCTTCGCATTCTCTGCCTCACGTTCAATCAGGCTTAAGAACCTGTCCTTCATCCAGATTGGTGCTACGATCAGCTTATTCCAGCTTTTCGGTTCAGAATATCCGGAGAGCATGTTAAATACTGCTGTTGCATCTTCACCAAAACGTTCATCGCAGGTAAAGATACCGCAGTCTGTATAGAGTTTGGCAGTGGAATCATTGTAGTTTCCGGTTGCCAGATGCACATAACGGCGGATTCCTGTCTCTTCTCTGCGCACAACCAGTGTGATCTTGCTGTGTGTCTTAAGGCCTACCAGACCATAAATTACATGACATCCTGCCTTCTCCAGCTTCTTCGCCCATACAATATTATTTTCTTCATCAAAACGTGCTTTCAGCTCTACCAGTACGGAAACCTGTTTGCCGTTTTCTGCTGCCTGCGCAAGGGCAGCAATGATCGGTGAATTGCCGCTGACACGATACAGAGTCTGTTTAATAGCCAGAACATCCGGATCTTTCGCTGACTGACGCACGAAATTTACAACAGGATCGAAACTCATATAAGGATGATGCAGGAATACATCGCCCTCACGTATCACCTGGAAAATATCCTTCTCATTCTGAAATTCCGGTACAGGTGCCGGCTGATATCTCGGTGTCTTGTAAGCATCAAAGCCATCCGCACCATATACTTTCATCAGCATGGTAAGATCCAGAGGTCCGTTTATCTCAAAAATATCTGCCTCTTTGATATCAAATTCCGTTTTCAGAATCTTCAGCAGACGTTCATCCATCTTATCCTCTACTTCCAGACGGATAACCTCACCCCACTGACGTTTCTTTAACTGACGCTGGATCTCCACCAGCAGATCCTCTGCCTCATCTTCATCGATGGTAAGATCCGCATTACGCATAATGCGGTAAGGATGGGCACATATCACATCATAACTCAGGAAAAGTTTGTCAATATTTCTTTCAATAATCTCTTCCAGCAGGATCACTGTAGTATCTCCATCCTTCTTTGACGGAATCTGCACCACCCTTGGAAGCACAGACGGAACCTGCACTGTAGCAAACAGAAGTTCTCCTGTTTTATCCTTTTTGTTGAGTTTATCACTCTTCTCCTTCTTGGAGATCAGAGCACCGATATTTAATGTCTTGTTTCTGATCAGCGGAAACGGTCTGGAAGAATCCATCGCCATCGGTGTAAGTACCGGATATACATTATCCTCAAAATATCTGTCTACAAATACACTCTGTGCTTCTGTAAGATTCTCATGGGCTGCCACCAGGTGCATTCCGGCTTTCTCAAGCGCAGGGATCAGAGAACGGTTCAGTGTATTATACTGTACATGAACCAGTTCATGGGTACGGACACTGATTTCTTTTAACTGCTCCTTGGCTGTCATTCCTGCAATGTCTGTTTTATGATATCCTGCATGTACCTGATCCTTAAGAGACGCCACACGCACCATAAAGAATTCATCCAGATTGGATGCGGTAATGCTTAAGAACTTCAGTCTGTCAAACAAAGGAAGATTTTTATCTCTTGCTTCACTCAGAACACGCTCATCAAATTTGAGCCAGCTCAGCTCGCGATTCACGAAATATTCTTTCTTTTCAAATTTTTCAAAGTCCATAAGTTCATCCTCCTTTACGCTCTGCCCTTGCGTCTGAGAACCAGACGAATGCCAAATACTTCTTCAAAAAATGCCTCTTTATCTTTCAGCAGTCCCAGTTCCAGGGAAATGTCCTGTGCAGAATCCACGATCATCTGCAGTTCTCTGTCTTTGAGCACTGCTTTGATTCCTTTTACTTTCTGATAATGACTTCTGTCCATGGCATTCGCCAGACGAAGGATTGCAGTCATCTTTACCACCTTGATATAGCTCTCTCTGTCTATAGCGATTCCCATACTGTAAAGTTCATCGTAATAAACAAACGCAGAATTATTGAATCTGACCGCACATGCGATCATCTGGCGCTCCATAGAGGACAGACCAATAATATCTGTAGACATAATAATCTGATAGGAACACTCGGAAACCTTTTCCATGCTGATATATTTGCCACAATCATGAAGCAGTGCTGCGATCTGCAGTAACAGACGCTCTCTTGTTCCCATACCATGAACCTTCTTCATACTGTCAAAGATATTCAGGCAAAGATTCATAGTTCCCTGGATATGGCTCTTACTGCTGGAATAGCGTTTCGCAATGTTCTTTGATGTAACCAGAATGTCATTTTCAAAATTGTGGACACTTTTGAGAAATTTTTTCTTCTCTGCAAAATCATAGGCAATTCCATCCAGCAGGGAAACACCTGGTGCCCAGAGAGACTCTGCATTGAAAATATCAATAAAATTTCTGCACACTACCATGGTCGGCACAACAAGGGATGCATATTCCGGATCAATCTCCATCTCCTGTGCCAGCAGGTCAACAGATTTTCCAACTGTATCCTCATAGCGTTTCATAAATTCTTCCCTTGTAATGATCCTGTCTTCCATTTCCTCCTGGAAGATCATATCTGTAATAAAATCTCCCATCAGGATCACATTCCTGATCTCCTTATCCTTCAGATACAGACGCTGAAAGCTCATCAGGTCATTTCGGATAAATTCCTCAACCAGCTTGTCATAATGAATGGTTGTTTTCTCCAGTTCCTGCAGACGCTGGCGGATTCTTAAACTTCCCATTTTAAGTCCCTGGGTAGTGACCAGAGCATCCTTGTCAAAGAGGGAAACCTGAAGGCTTCCGCCGCCCACATCCAGGATCGCGGTGCCTTTCTGGATCATCTTTTTGAATCCCTTTTCTATAGCAGCAATTGATTTGTACCCAAGGAAATGCTGTTCTGCACTGCTTAATATTTCAATTTTCATTCCTGTACGCTGATAGATCTGTTCAATGATCAGCAGCGGATTCACAAGTTCTCTGAATGCACTGGTGCCGCAGGCACGATACTCTTCCACCCCAAAGTCCTGCATCAGCCTCTTAAAGTCGTTCAGCACCTCACATAAAACATTCAGCATTTCTGAATCGATCTTTCCGTCAGAATAGACACCCTTTCCGATTTCCAGACTGTATCTGACATCATTCAGTTCACGAAAACCAATTCTTTTTGACATCTCAAAGATCTTCATGCTGACTTCATAAGATCCGATGTCAATGGCTGCAAATGTCATGACTGCCATATGCGTTCCCCCTTTACCATTCATCTATTTGCTTTTTTATTCCTTCTCCACACCCAGCAGATGGTCGATAAACTGCTGTGCAGTTCGTCCTGTAAGTCCTCCATGGGAAAGCTCCCACTTATTTGCTTCCAGAAGCAGCTCGTCCTCCGGCATGGTAATTCCGTTTCTCTCTGCGAGAGCTTTCACAATTGTCTGGAATTCTTTTTTGCTCGGTGCGCCATAGTAAATACGGACACCAAAACGATAAACCAGTGAAAGCTTCTCCTGCACTGTATCGGAGGAATGCAGATCGTCATCATCCATGATCTCCAGCTTATCACTGGATTTCTCTCTTACCAGATGTCTTCTGTTACTTGTTGCATAGATCAGGATATTGTCCGGCTTCTTCTCCAGACCCCCCTCGATCACTGCCTTCAGATATTTATATTCGATTTCAAATTCCTCGAATGACAGATCATCCATATAGATAATGAATTTATAGTTTCTGTTCTTGATCTGGGCGATCACATCATTCAGATCCTGAAACTGATGCTTATACACCTCGATAATACGAAGTCCCTCATCATAATAACGGTTCAGGATTCCCTTGATACTTGAGGATTTACCTGTACCCGCATCACCAAAAAGCAGACAGTTGTTTGCCTTTCTGCCTCTTACGAAAGCTTCTGTATTCTCGATCAGTTTCTGCTTCGGGATTTCATATCCGACCAGGTCTTCCAGTTTCACATGAGCGATCCTTGTGATCGGCTGGATCTCCACATTATCATTCTCATCATGGCCTACACGAAAAGCCTTATGTAATCCCAGCTTACCCACACCAAAATCCTTATAAAACTGTACCATATCCTTCATGAATTCCTCTGTGGACTCCGCTGCTGCCAGCGTTTTGCTCAGATCACAGATACGGTCTCTGATACGGGAATTAAACATCTTGCTGTTACTTCCGGTGTTGGTATAATCACCGAGAACCTTACAGCAGGAAATTCCAAATGCCTCATCCAGTACAGTCAGGTCAAAATCATACAGTTCTTTAAACACACCGAAATCATTCAGTGCCAGTTCATTAATACTTCCGTTGACAGCCCCTCTGATCTCACAGGCTGTACTGAATGCATTTTCATTATTTACCAGAAGAAATGTCAGATAACAGTGCCATAAATTTCCGGAAAATCCATAAGCGCCGGCAGTTTCCACCAGTCCGTTGGCACACTCAAAGAACAGCCCTTCCTTTTCTTTCAGATCAGGTGCTTTCTGTTCCCAGGCATTCATCAGTTCTGCCATTTTATCAAGGATTTCTCCATGTTCAAAGTTACGGTATAAGATGCATTCATTTAATCTAGCCATTTTTATTACTTCCTTCTTACCTTGTTGTTTTATCTTATTGTTCTGCTGTGAGTGGTATAATTATTTCGAAAACGATGTACCAGAGTGTGTTTGAAAAATGCTTTACGCAAAATATGCCGCAAAGTGGGACGTGCAGATTGTGGAAATGATTTTTCAAACACGCTCTGGCATTATGGAAATGATTTTTAATAATTTCCCAAAATTCTCATTCTGTCAGCTTCTGCCTCAATTCCTCTCAGGGCATTCTTCACTGCACTGTCCTTTAAATTTCCCTCGAAATCAACAAAAAAACGGTACTGCCAGTTCTTCCCTGTGATCGGGCGGGATTCAATCTTCGTCATATTCAGTCCATTATAAATAATGTGAGACAACATATTGTAAAGAGTTCCGCTCTCATGATGCAGTTCAAAGAAAATACTGATCTTATGTGCATCCTTCACATAGATCGGTTTCTTACTCACGATCACAAAACGTGTGGCATTCTGTCCGTTATAGCAGATATTCTCAGCCAGGATCTTCAGTCCGTAAAGCTCTCCTGCCTGTCTGCTGGCAATAGCTGCCTGCGTCTTGTCATTGTCTTCTTTTATCTTCTTGGCAGAACCGGCAGTATTTTCCATCTCTTTCTTCTTCCAGTCCGGATGAGATTCCAGATATTTTCCACACTGGGAAAGTGCCTGAGGATGAGAACATACCTGTCTGATATCCTCCAGTTCAGCATCCGGCAGTCCCAGAAGTACATGCTCCGGACGGATGATCTGTTCTCCTACAATGCTAAGCTCATACTCTGTAAGAAGATCATAAATATCAGCAACAATACCGGCAGTTGTATTCTCAATGGGAAGTACCGCATAGTCTGCTCTTCCCTCCACAACTGCTTCCATTGCATCGCGCCAGGTTTTTACATGAAAACTCTCAATATCGTCCTGGAAATATTCCCTCATTGCAGCATAGCTGTATGCACCTTCCACACCCTGAAAGACAACTCTTACATCTTTCAGCGGAAGTGCATCTACCATTTCCAGTTTCTCATCGTCCTCGATTCCATGCTCTGTGAGAAGCTGATACTGTCTCTTACGGCTGATCGCCATGATCTGCTGAAAAAGCTCCTGCGCACCAAGCTGATTAAATTCTCCATGCGCCTTACCTCTCAGGACCTCCAGCTTCTGTCTCTCTCTTTCCGGATCCAGAACCTTCTTTCCTGTACGTATCTTATATTCTGCAACATCCTCACACACCTTCATTCTCTGTTCAAAAAGACGTATGATATCGCTGTCGATCTTATCTATTTCATTTCTGCATTCCTGTAAATCTATCATTTATGTTATACCTTTTTACTTTCACAAATTCTCTACAATATCAGTCATCTCTCCGATAAAGGAAAGAGAACCAAAGGCAATGATCACATCCTGTTCCCCGGCAAGTGAAAAAGCCTCCTCCACTGCATCTTTAATCGTATCCATTGCCTGTACATTGGGATTGTATTCACTGACAGTCTTCGCCAGCTCTCCGGCAGGCAACGCCCTTATATTATCCGGAGTCTGGATCGTAAGTATCCGGTCTGCAAAGTGCGCAGTTTTCTGAATCACACTTCTGTAATCCTTATCTGCAAACACTCCCATAATATAGATGATCCGTTTTCCCTTAAAATAATGCTCTATTGAAGCTGCCATCATATCCGCAGCAGCAGGATTATGAGCCCCGTCTACCACAAACAGCGGTTTTTTACAGATAACTGTAAACCGTCCGTTCCAGTTTACTGTGCGAAGCCCTTCTTTTTTCTGCTCCGCAGCAGTGGGAAAGCCCAGCTCATCCAATACTTTTAAAGCATTCAGCGCAACTACTGCATTTTCCTTCTGATAAACACCTGCCAGCGGAATCTCATACTCTTCACCCCTGTACCGGATTGTCTGTCCAAGGCAGCTTTCCTTTAGCACCTCTGCCTCAGAAGCATCTGCTATGGTACATTTTGTACCATGTTCTCTGCTGATCCTCTCGATCACCTGCATTGCTTCCGGCTTCTGTCTGGCAGTCACCACTCTGCAGCCGTCTTTGATGATCCCGGCTTTCTTCTCTGCGATCTGTGCCAGAGTATTTCCAAGAAAAGACATATGATCCATACTGATCGATACCAGCACTGCCAGCAGCGTATTCTTAATAATATTTGTGGCGTCCAGATTTCCGCCCATTCCCACTTCCAGCAAAACGAGATCACAATTCTCTTTTTTAAAGAACAGAAATGCCACCGCAGTCTCTATTTCAAATGCAGTGGGATGGGGATAACCATCCTTTGTCATAGCAGCAATAACATCAGACACCTGTGTAATATAAGCAGCAAAGTCCTCTCTGCTGATCCTGCTTCCCGAAACTTCCATCCTGCCTCTGTAAGAATACAGGGTAGGCGAAACATATCTTCCAATGCGATATCTCGCACCTGATAAAGCAGAATACAAAAAAGCAATGACAGAACCCTTGCCATTGGTACCGGCTACATGCACATATTTCAGATCATCCTGTGGATTTCCAAGACGTTTCATCAGCTCACGCATATGCTCCAGTCCCAGGACACTGGGAATTTCCCGGGTGATTTTGTCTATGTACTCCCGGCTTTCCTGATAATTCATAATAAACTCCTCTTATTTCCATGAGATCCCCTCCACACGTTCCTTTTGCGCATAAGGCACCTCATTGCTATAGTGTAATAACGTGTTCTCATTATATCCTACGTGTATGTTTTTTTCAAGGCAGGCAATACTAGAATCATAGAAATTTATACAGGAGCGTTACCTATGAAAAAAGCTTTCATTCTCTGCGGTCTGACGGGCTGGTGCATGGAAATCCTCTGGACCGGACTGCATTCCATCCTTTCAGGAGAACTTACCATGACAGGAAAAACTTCCCTTTTAATGTTTCCCATTTACGGATGCGGTGCCATCATCCGCCCGCTCTCCGGTAAACTTTCTGCTGTCCCGCTTTTTGTCCGCGGCTGCATTTATACTGTCGGATTTTTCTTCGTGGAATTTATCAGCGGTGCTCTTTTGCGCTGTTTTCATATGTGTCCCTGGGACTACAGCAACACTCCTCTGAATTACCGGGGACTGATAAGACCGGACTACGCTCCCCTCTGGTTCGGAGCCGGACTTTTTTTTGAGAAAATACTTGGAAAACTCTCTTGAAAAAAGCACCTGATTATTATATGATGTTATGAAGGATTAAATAAAAATTCCTGAACCAGTAAAATATGGAGGTATGAAATGAGACACTTAATGAGTCCGCTGGATCTGTCTGTTGATGAGTTAAATACTCTTCTTGACCTGGCCAGCGATATTGAGAAACACCCTGATAAATACGCACATGTCTGCGATGATAAAAGACTGGCAACTTTATTCTATGAGCCAAGCACCCGTACCCGTCTCAGCTTTGAAGCTGCTATGATGAACCTTGGCGGTAAAGTTCTTGGTTTTTCATCAGCTGATTCCAGTTCCGCTTCAAAGGGTGAAAGTGTTGCCGATACAATCCGCGTTGTATCCTGTTACGCTGACATCTGTGCTATGCGCCACCCGAAAGAAGGTGCTCCGTTAGTAGCTTCTATGGCTTCTTCTATTCCTGTTATCAACGCCGGCGACGGTGGTCATCAACATCCTACCCAGACATTAACCGACTTACTTACCATCCGTTCCCTGAAAGGACGTCTGGACAATCTGACCATTGGTCTGTGCGGCGACCTGAAATTCGGACGTACAGTTCACTCCCTGATCGAAGCACTTGTACGTTACACAAATGTAAAATTCATTCTGATCTCACCGGAAGAGCTTCGCATCCCAAGCTATATCCGCGAGGATGTTCTGAAAAAGAACAATATCGAATTTCAGGAAGTAGAGAGACTGGAAGATGCCTTACCGGATCTTGATATCCTCTACATGACACGTGTACAGAAAGAACGTTTCTTCAACGAAGAAGACTATGTCCGCATGAAGGATTTCTACATTCTGGACAAACAGAAAATGGAACTTGCAAAAAAAGACATGTACATTCTTCATCCGCTTCCACGTGTAAATGAAATCTCAACAGAGGTGGATGCAGACCCGAGAGCAGCTTATTTCAAACAGGCACAGTACGGTGTATATGTACGTATGGCCCTGATTCTCACATTACTGGAGGTAAAATTACCATGTTAAATGTTGGAGCACTTCGCGAAGGTTATGTATTAGACCATATCAAAGCAGGCAAGGCCATGACTATCTATCATGATCTGAAGCTTGATAAACTTGACTGCACCGTTGCCATCATCAAGAACGCGCGCAGCAACAAAATGGGTAAGAAAGATATCATCAAGGTTGAATGCCCGGTTGAGAATCTTGATCTTGACATTCTCGGCTTTATCGATCATAACATTACTGTAAACGTAATCAAGGACGAGAAGATCGTTGCCAAAAAAGAACTGAAACTTCCGAATCAGGTTGTCAACGTGATCAAATGCAAGAATCCACGCTGCATCACTTCCATTGAACAGGGACTCGACCAGATCTTTGTTCTTGCAGATAAAGAGAAAGAAGTTTACAGATGTAAATACTGCGAAGAGAAATATACAGGTAAACGCAATAAATAATAAAACAAATATCAAAAAAACAGAACGGAAGAAATCCGTTCTGTTTTTTTGTACGCAATCAGACCGATAAGCCGGGTTATGTCATTGGGTAATCATCTGTCTAGGCCTTACGTTGCCATAAGGCTCAAGCGACCCACCTGAAAGCACGACGGGCAGCCGTATCGCTTTCTATTCGGTCTTGCTTCGAATGGAGTTTACATGTGCCCGGCCTGTTACCAG